>JAESFT010000055.1_pt1 | contig 232468 bp, 234 predicted proteins | sample 9269451 | NCBI WGS metagenome assembly JAESFT01 (sample SAMN14502557, study PRJNA617106) | algae metagenome | isolation source: Scytonema hyalinum WJT4-NPBG1 and co-occurring heterotrophs from well... | place: USA: Mojave Desert, Joshua Tree National Park, California | collected 2006-05-25
GTCCTTCCACGTCTCGGAGGTCGCCACCCGAAGGTTCACCACAGGCTCCCCCGAGTTCAGCCGACGCACCTCAGGATCCCGGCCCAAGTTCCCAACCAGGATCACCTTGTTCACACTCCCCGCCATGAGGGACCTCCGCTTGTCATCACTTCCCGCGTTCGCGCCCGTCGCAGGCGCGGGATCACGGGATCGTTTCACGCACTCCTGGCCATGCTCGGCCATCACCGTATGTTCTATATTTGTTCCAACGACGAATCAAGCCCCGCAGGGGGGCTGCGGGGCTTGGGATAGGCTTCGGTCCTTAAAGCGGGGCCTACTCGGCCGCGTGCAGCAGCCTCACATGGGACTGCGAGCGCTGCACGTCGCGAAGCGTCTCGGCGAGATAGTTGAGCCGCTTGATCGTCTTGTCGAGGTCGACCTTCGCGACGGCGTTGAGGTCATAGGCGTTGCGGCCGCGGTAGAGGCGGTTCACCTCCGCCTCCATGTCGGCGGCCATCTCGCGGATGCGGCGCACGAGGGTGTCGGCGATGAGGTCCGCATTGGCGTCGACCACGCAGAAGCCGACCTGGCTGGCGCTTTCGTGTGACATCTCAGATCCTCCCAAATCCTGCTGTGGCAATCTCAGGCGGCGCGCCGGCCGTCTGCTGCATCGTGCAATCCGAGCCGGGCGGCGAGCGCGCGTGCCGTGGCGGGGCCGATCCCGGGCAGTTGTTCGAGCTGAGCCCGCCGGTTGGCGCTCGCCTGGAAAGCCCGGTGATAGCCGTGGCGCTCGCGCCAGATCTGGTCGATCGCGGCCGCCTTCGACGGGTGGCGAAAGCCCATCCGCGCCGTGCCGCCGCTCTCGAGCGCCCGCATGCAGCGCTCGAAGGTTCGGCGGCCCACGCTCTCCGTCACCGCCGCCGAACAGATGGTGAGGATGACGGCTCGCGCAAAGGCGTCCGCTCCCTCTGGCGCCCGGCGGGCGGAGACCTCATATGGGTTCAAGTCGTGCTGGGCGAAGACCATCGCCGACCCTCCCACAACATTGTGTTCACTTTTTGTTCCAGGCCGCCTGAAGCAGCCGGACGAGGGTGCTTCCCGCGCGGCGGATGCGCCGGGCGGGACGCCAGGGCGTGGCCGACCGGGCGGCGGTCCGAGCCGGGCCCCGTGGCCGCGCGACGAGACGGCTCGCAGGGGCAGCCTCGGCCTCATCGCGCATCGGCTCCAGCCCGGCGGGCTCGGGCTGGGGAACACTGCGCTTCGGCCAGTCCGCCACCTCCTGCCGCGCCTCCTCGAAGGAGCGCGCGAGGTCCACGTCTGGGCCGTGGCCATAGGCCTCGGCGGCGCAGGAGAACGCCTCCATGAACGGCGTCAAGCGGCACCAGCTCTTTTCGGCGACATGCATCGGCCACAGCCACAGCCCATCCGCCCGGCGATGCGCCAGCGCCTCCCGCTCGATGAAGTAGCCCGTCCGCTTGTGTTCGAGACCGCTCTCGACAACCGCCCAATCCTCGTTCTCGAAAAGGGGGGGGCGTTCCTCCACCACCATGGCCATTTCTGTTGCCTTTCGTGGGCGCCAGGCCTTCTGCCGGGCTGCCATCAATCCGGCCAAATCAGGCCGGATCTAGAACAAATATAGAACATACCACCGCGAGTCCGGTGTCAAGCAAGCTCTCGCGCAGGCCTGTTCTTGTTCGTGAGAGACCCTTATCTGGGAGGCGCGGGGGCGCAGCGCCAGAGATGCGAGGGCAGGTCGGCCGCAAAACTTGCCGGCCTCTTGCCCGCAGCCCCCGAAGCTTGACCATAACCCTGCGGCGGAGACGTCCATGAGTGCCAATGCCCGATCGAGCGCCGATCCCTTGAAGCGTCTCGAGGAGATGCGCGCCTCCTTCGAGCGGCTGCGGACGGAGCGCATCCGGGCCGAGGGCGAGGTGGAGCGCCTCGCCCGGGAACTCGAGGCCGCCCGCAGCGAGGCGAAAGCCGCTTTCGGCACGGACGACGAGGGCGAGATCGAAGCCCTCATCGGGGAGGCCCGGGCCCGCAACGCGGCGCTCGTCGACGAGTTCGCCGCCCTCATCCGCGGCATCGAATCAAAGCTCCAAAGCCTCGGAGACGGCCGTTGAGCGCCGGCGATCCAGACCGCGACCTCGCCCGCCTCGAAGCCCTCCTCTCGCGCCAGGAGGGCCGGCGGGACGCCCTGCGCCGCCGGGTGAGCGCGCTGACCGGCGAGGTGGAACTCGCCAAGGGCCGTCTTGCCCTCAAAGGTGAAGTCGAGACCTTCATCGAGGCGGCCCATGCCGCCGCGAGCCGGCGCAACCTCTCGGCCTTCGAGACCCTGCTCACCGCCCTCGTTCAGGAGGTGCTGCCGGGCGAGAAGCCCGTGTCGCTCGACCTCTCCACCGAACGCGGCCTGCCCTCCCTCGACGTCAACGTGCAGCGCCCCGACGGCACCCTCGAAGACGTGCTGGAGGACAATGGCGGCGCCCTCACCAACGTGATCGGCATGGCCCTGCGCCTTATCGCGGTGGTGAAGGCGGATGCGGGCCGCTTCCTCGCCCTCGACGAGGCCGATTGCTGGATCGCGCCCGAGCGCGTGCCGGCCTTCTACCGGGTGCTGGAGGACGGGGCGGCGCGTCTCGGCGTCCAGTGCCTCGCCGTCTCGCACCACGACCTGTCCGGCTTTGCGGGGCAGTTCCACGTGTCGCGGGTGACGGGCGACCCGGTGAGCGGCGTCGGCATCGCCGCGGCGGATCTCGCGCCCGCATGGGACGAGGCGCAGCCGGGCCTTCGCTTCATCCGCCTCTTGAACGTGCAGGCCTATGCGGATGCCACGCTCCGCCTCAGCCCCGGCGTCAACGCGCTGGTCGGCCCCAACAACCGGGGCAAGTCCACCTTCATCCGCGCCCTGCGCGCCGTGTTCTACGGGGAAGCCCGGGACAGCCTCGTGCGGGCGGGCGCGAAATCGGCCACCGTCGAGATCGGCCTCGCGGGCGGGCGCACCTTGCGCTTCTCGCGCCAGCCCCGGCGCAATCCCGTGAACCTCTGGTCGCTCCACGAGCCCGACGGGGGGGTGGTGGAGGAACGCGGCATCCGCCACGAGACGGGCGGGCGCACCGTGCCGGACTGGGTCGACGCCCTGTGTCGGATCACCAAGGTGGAAGAGCTCGACGTCCATATCGCCCACCAGAAATTCCCGGTCTTCCTCCTCGGCGAGGCCCCGTCCCGGCGCTCCGCCGTCCTCTCCATCGGCCAGGAGGCGGGCTACATCCGCGACATGCTGGCGATCCACCGGGAGCGCTGCCGGCGCGACGCCGATCTCGTGAAGGCCGGCGAGCGCGAACTCATCGAGGCGGATGCGAGCTTGCGGGCGCTTGAGGGTCTCGACGCCCTGCGCGCGGAGCTCGGCGGTGCCCGCGAGCGGGCCGCGGCCCTGCGCGACTCGACGGAGCGCCTCGCCGCCCTCGATGCGCAGGGCGCGCGGCTCCTGCGGCTGCGTGAGGCGCTGGGCCGGGCCGCGGCGCGGCTTGACGCGAGCGTGGCTCTGCCGGATCCGGAGCGCGTCGCCGCCCTGCGGAGCGCCCTCGACGAGGCGCGCGAGCGGGAGCGGGCGGGACAGCGCCTCGCCCAGTCCGCCCGAGCCTTGCGTCTTGCGCAGGCCCGCAGCGCCGTGCTGGCCGGGTGCCCGCAGGCCGCGCCCGTTCCGGAAACCACCGCCGAGGCCGAGCGCGCGCTCGGCCGCATGACCGCCCTCGGCGCGGCCATCGAGGCTGCGCAGGCGCGGCTCGCCGCGGCGGAGGCGGGACTTGCGGTGGTGCGCGCCGACATGGCGGGCCTGGTCGATGCCACGGGCGGGCGCTGCCCCACCTGCGGCTCGTCGGTGGACGCCGAGACCCTCCTCGACCACGGCCACGCCGCATCCCAGGCCGCCGCATGATCCTCGCCCCAGGCCAGCGTCTCCAGCGCCCCGCATCCGGAGGCCTTCTCGTCATCGGCGACCCCCATGTGGGGTCGCGCCGCCCCGGCCGCCGCAAGGATGCGGAGTGGCCCTCCGCCCTGATGCGCAAGCTCGAGGCCTGCGTCCGGGAGGCGAACGCCCGCGACCTCGTGCCGGTGATCCTCGGCGACCTCTTCGACCGCCCGGTGGAGCGGGACGTGGCCCTGAAAGCTGCGCTCATCCGCACCCTCCAGGGCTTCCGGCACCGCGCCATCGTCAATGTGGGCAACCACGACATGGCGCATACGGCCTTGAGCGACGGCGACAGCCTCGCCCTCCTAGGATTGTGCGACGTGGTGGACGTCGTGGCGCAATCGGGCCCGGTGGCCATGCTCGATCTTGGTGGGGAGCGGCTCGGCATCGGCATGACGCCGTTCGGGCAGGATATCCCGACCTCGGTGGCGGGGGCGTTGCCGGAGGCCGACCGCGTCGCGTGGTTCACCCATCACGACATCGCCTTCGAGGGCGCCTATCCGGGCTCCCTGCCGGCCCACGAAGTGGAGGGCGCGGCCCTCGTCGTGAACGGCCACATGCACCGGACGCAAAAGCCCGTGCTCGCCGGCGCGACGCGCTGGCTCAATCCCGGCAACATCGCCCGGATGTCCGTCGACCTTCTGCATCATGAGCCCCGGGCCTGGATTCTCGCCGGGCCGGGCGATCTTGCCCCCGTGCCGCTTCCGCACGAGGCGGACGTGTTCGACCTCACCGGCCGTTTCGTGGAGGCGGCCGGCGACGCGGCAGTCGCCGCCGCCGTCGAGAGCGCCTTCGTGTCGCTCCTGCAGGCCCAGGCGCCCGCAGACCTCAAGCGGAGCGACGACGGCTCCCTCATCCGCGAGGAGATCGAGGCGAAGTTCGCGGCGGACGGCACGCCGGATGCGGTGCGCGCCATCGTGCGCTCGCTGCTCGGCGAGGCCGTGGAGCGCGGGGGACGGGGCTAGAAGCCGAACGGGTCGGCGTACGGCACCTTGCGCCGCCGCACCGGCGTCTCCGGCAGGATTGGGCGGCCGATATCGACCGACACCAGGCCCTCGCAGGCGAGCGCCAGCACCGCCGCGACCCCGTCCGCCGCATTGAGCGCGCAGCCGGCGCAGTCGACGAGGCGCATGGTCCCGCACTCGTCGAGCTGGTGCAGGATGCGCACCCGGTCGCCCGCGCTCACGGGCGTGCGCTTGCAGGCGAGGATGAGCTTCACCGTCGTGAAGCGCGGTTCGGCGCGCACGCTCGCGGCGGTTTCGAACGAGAAGGTCCGGCCGTCCTCGGCGATGGCGCCCTGGAGCATCGCGACGCGCAGCGGATGGACCGCAAGGTCCTCGTCCGTGACGATGTCGACGAGGTGGGGCGTACCGTCCCGAACCACCTCGAAATCCGCCGCATGCGCGATGGTCTCCTCGCCGGTGTGGAACAGGGCAGGCGCTGCCGGAGCGCGCAGCTGCTCCACCTCGGGGTCGAGTTCGCAAAGCGCTAGGTAATCGGCCACGAGCGCTTGGCGGGTCAGCGCCGCGGGAGCGGCTTCCCGGGCCGGCCGGCGGGCGCCGCGCCGCTGGCGGCGGCTTGAGAGATCGACGAGGGCAGGGGCAGGCATCGCTTCTCCCGCGCAGATGCAAAGAGGGCCGAGACGAGGCGCCATGGCGCTGCCGTCGAGGCAGGTTGGCGCCAGGGAACAAATAAGGAACAAACAAGCATCCGTCAATCGACGGAGCGCATTGCTGCAAAGCTTGCTTCGCGCGAAAGGCCACGGTTGCTTGCGGAGGCGGGATCAGCCGCCGAAAACACCTGCGACACACCGACTCGCGGGGGCTCGAAAACCCTTCAACACTCGACCGAATCACTCCATTTCTGCTATAGAACAAAGCACGAACTGACGGGTGCTTCGCGCACCTCGCGAGCCCTCCCGGGACGCCCGTCGACGAGGTGAAAGCGCATGAACACCACCGACAAGAAGATCGCCGAGGTTCTGGCGAAATTCGGCGAGCCCATGGCCGGCAACGTCTGGCGGGTCCAGGGCACGCCCGTGATCTATCACAAGGCCCTGGAGCGGATCGCCGCTCAGGCCAAGATCGCCTTCGACAGCCCCACGCTCGTGCGCGCTGAGCGCGACGAGGCCGTGATCCTCGTCACCGGCCGCATGGGGGAACGGGTCGAGTGGTCGATCGGCGAGGCGCTCATCGGGGTCAACTACCGGGTCTCCGGCAAGCAGGCGGCCTACGTCTACGCCATGGCCGAAAAGCGCGCCAAGGACCGGGTGATCCTCAAGCTCATCGAACTGCACGGCCTCGTCTATTCCGAGGAGGAAGCCGACGAGTTCAAGCAGGGCCGCCTGGGCGAGGAGGCCCCCGCTCCCGAGGCGCCGAAGACCGCCGTCGAGGTGATCGGCCCCGGCGCTTCCGTCGAGGAGGAGCTGAAGCAGAAGATCAAGAAGGCGAAGAACATCAACGCCGTCACCGATCTCATGCTGCACGCCGACACCCAGCGCATGCTCGGCGACCTGCCGGAGGGCGTCCGGGACGAGGTGCGGGACTTCGCCAAGGCCCGCCTCGTCGAGCTCGGCTGGCCGGCCAAGAAGGCCGCCTGACGCCGGCGCGCCTGCACGCTGCCGGGCCGGGGCCGCAAGCCCCGGCCTTTTTCGTTTCACGCTCCGTTAAGGACCCGTTCGGCCGATGCCGCCAGCCGCCCTCGCAGCCCAGAACGCCCTCGCTCTCGACGAGCGCCTGGCGGGCGTGGTGGAACGGGTGACCTTCCACAGCGACCAGACCGGGTTCGGCGTGCTGCAGGTGCGGGCGAGGGGCTACCGACGGCTCGTCACCGTGGTCGGGCACGTGCCGAGCGTGGCGGTCGGCGAGTTCGTGGAAGCGCGCGGCGCCTTCGCGCAGGATCCGAGCCACGGCGTGCAGTTTCGCGCCGACGAGCTTGCAGTCTCGATGCCGACGGGGGTCGACGACCTGCGGCGCTTTCTCGGTTCCGGCCTCATCAAGGGCATCGGCCCTGCCTTCGCGGGCCGTCTCGTCGCGTCCTTCGGCACCCGGGTGCTCGACGTCATCGAGAACCATCCGGACGAGCTCGCCCGCGTTCACGGCATCGGCATCGCCCGGGCGCAGGTGATCGCCGAGGCTTGGCGCGAGCACCGGGCCTTACGCACCATCGCGGCGTTCATGCGGGAGCACGGCATCGGCGGCGCCCTCCTCACGCGCATCTACCGGCTCTACGGCCGCGAGGCCGTGGCGGTCATTACCGAAGACCCCTATCGGCTTACCGTTGATATCCCGGGCTTTGCCTTCGCGGCGGCGGACCGCATCGCCCGGCGCCTCGCGGTCGCGCCGGAAGCGGCCCTGCGCCTGAAGGCCGGCGTGGCGAGTGTGGTGGCTGACGCGGTGGAGGAGGGCCATTGCGGCCTGCCGCGCGACGAGGCCATCGAGCGCGCCACGGTTCTCCTCGGCGTGCGCACCGTCGAGCTCGAGCCCGTGGTGGAGGCGCAATGCGCCGCCGGCGAACTCGTCGCCGACACGGTCGAGGGCCGCGCCTGCCTGTTTCCCCGCGGGCTCTACGGCGCCGAGATGTATGTGGCCGCCCGGCTCGGCGAACTCGCGCAAGGCTCGCTGCCCTGGGGCGATCTCGAGCCCGAGGCCGCCGTCGCCCGCGCGGAATCGGCCCTCGGGGTGGCGCTATCGGGATCGCAGCGCGCGGCGCTCGCCGAGGCGTGCCGCTCCAAGGTGCTTGTGGTCACGGGCGGGCCGGGGGTGGGCAAGACCACCCTCGTACGCGGCCTCCTGCACCTTGCGGGCGAGCGGCACGTTCCGGTGGCGCTCTGCGCTCCCACGGGGCGGGCCGCCCGGCGCCTCGCCGCCGTGACGGGGCTCGAGGCGAAGACGATCCACCGGCTGCTCGGGGCGGTCGATGGCGGCGTGCGGCGCGGCCCGGAAGCGCCCCTCGCCTGCGGCCTTCTCGTCCTCGACGAAGCCTCCATGGTGGATGTGCGCCTCATGACGGCGCTCCTGCGGGCGCTGCCCGATCACGCGGCGCTCGTGGTGGTGGGCGACGTGGACCAACTGCCCTCCATCGGTCCCGGCCAGGTGCTCGCCGACATCATCCGTTCGGGCTGCGTCCCGGTGGCGCGCCTCGACGAGGTATTCCGCCAGGAGCAGGAGAGCCGCATCATCACGGCGGCGCATGCCATCAACCGGGGCGAGGCGCCGGACCTGGAGCGCCGGCCGGATTCGGATTTCCACTTCGTCGATGCGGCAGGCCCCGACGAGGTCATGGCGAAGATCGTGACCCTGGCCCGCGACCGCATTCCCGGGCGCTTCGGCCTCGATCCCGTGCGCGACATCCAGGTCCTGTGCCCGGTGAACCGGGGAGCCCTCGGCGCGCACCGCCTCAACCGGGATCTTCAGGCCGTGTTGAACCCCGGCGGCGGCCCCGCGCTCTCCCGCGGCGGCTGGAGCTTTTCGGCAGGCGACAAGGTCATGCAGGTGCGCAACGACTACGACCGCGACGTGTCGAACGGCGAGCTCGGTCTCGTGCGCGCCGTCGACCTCCAGGGGGGCGATCTCACGGTGGCGTTCGACGAGCGCGTGGTGGCGTATGCGCAGGCCGAACTCGACGAATTGCAGCTCGCCTACGCGACGACGATCCACAAGGCGCAGGGCTCGGAGTTCCCTGCGGTGATCATCCCGGTGGTGCCCCAGCACGCGACGATGCTTCGCCGTAGCCTGCTTTACACCGCCGTGACCCGCGGCAGCCGCGTGGTCGTGCTGGTCGGGCACCGGGGCACGTTGTTCCAGGCGGTGAGCGAGGGCGAAACCTCAAGTCGCTGCACGCGCCTCGAGGGATGGCTGAGAACCATGCAGGGCTGACGCAGCCCCGCGCTTCTCATTCTCGCCCGGTGGAGGTGGGGTCGGGCCCGCCGGAACCGTCGAGACCCAACCCCACTCCGTGCCCCTCCCGCAAGGGGAGGGACGTGACGCTTACCGCGCCTTCACGGCGGTGTCGGGGAAGTCGCTGAAGAGGCCGTCGACGCCGAGGGCGTAGAAGGCCTTGTACTCAGCGGCGGGATCGCCCTTGAAGGTCGCCGAGAGGCGGCGCGGCTCGTTGCGGAACGTCCAGGTGTGGACGAAGAGCCCGGCCGCATGCGCGTTCTTCACCACGTCGGTGGCGGGCGCGAGGGTGCGGTCCTGCTCGTCCGTCTTGCCGTCGCCGTTCACGTCGTCGGCCTTGCCGTCGTTGTTGGCGTCGACGCCCTTGGTGGCGAGAATGTAGGGCTTCCACGGCCCGACGCCGTCAGCATAGGTCTTGATCTCCTTGAGCCCCTCGGGCGTCAGCAGATCCGTGTTGAGGCGCTTGTCGCCCACCACCACGAAGTCGTAGGGCCGGTCGTAGGGCGGAGTGAGGGTCACGCGGCCGTTGAGGTCGACGTCGTCGCCGTCGATGAGCTGCACGAGGCGCACCTGCGTCTTGGTGCGCAGGTATTTCAGGTTCGCGGTCTCGAAGCTCTGGATGATCACCGGCGAGGTTTTCTCCGTCCAGCCCGCGGCCTTCAGCACGTCGAGCAGGCGGTCCTCCAGCGGCAGGCCGAGCGCCGAATGGAAGGTCGGGTGCTTGGTCTCGGGATAGATGCCGATCGTGCGGCCGGTGCGGGCGCTCTCGGCCTTGGCAAGGTCGATCACCTCCTGCAGGGTCGGGACCGCGAACTGGCCGTTCTTCGACTGGTCGCGCTCGCTCATCGACTGCTTGGCGCGGAGCGTCTTGATCTCCGCGAGGGTGAAGTCGGAGGCGAACCAGTCGGTGGTGTCGACGCCGTCCACCTTGCGGGTGGTCTTGCGCGAGGCGAATTCAGGCTTCTCGCCCACGTTCGTGGTGCCGCCGAGCATCGGCTCGTGGCGGGCGATGAGCACGCCGTCCTTCGTCGCCACGAGATCGGGCTCGATGAAGTCGGCGCCTTGCTCGATCGCGAGCTTGTAGGCCTCGATGGTGTGTTCCGGCAGGTAGCCGCTGGCTCCCCGGTGGCCGACGACGAGCGTGCGCTCGCCCGTCAGGGTCTTCTCCTGCGCGGCGGCAGGCGTGAGGAAGGCGGCGGTGAGCGCCGTCGCTGCGAGAAGTACGTTTTTCATGATGCCTCCCTTCGTGGAGCCGCCTCCACGAACCGGCATCGTGCCGGCTCCCCCTGGAGGCCGCAAGAAGGACGGCTCCCCCTGTCACACCGGCTTGACAGTTTTGCGACAGGGGGTGGGGTCAGGCGCGGGCGGGAACCGCCCCGAAGCGGGCGCTTGCGGGAAGCCCCTGGGCGATGAGGCCTACCGCCACCGCTTTGAGCAGATCGCCCGGCAGAAAGGCGAGGCTCGACAGGGCCGCCGTGGACAGGGGCAGGCCGGCCTTCCAGGCGACGACCGGGATGCCGCAGGCATAGATCACGAGGATGCCGCCAACGACAGAGGCGACGGCTCCCGCAACCGCGGTCGGGACGGAGCGCAGCCAGGCGAAGACGAGCCCCGTCGCGACGACGCCGGGGAGCCAGCCGACGAGGAAGCCCACGGTCGGCCCGTAGAACACGCCGAGACCGCCCCGGCCGCCCGCAAGGAGCGGCGCGCCGAGCGCCACCACGGCGATGAAGAGCAGGACCGCGAGGGCGCCCTGGCGCGGCCCGAGCACGACGCCGGCGAGCATGACCCCGAGGGTCTGCGCCGTGATGGGCACGCCGGCGAGGAACGGCAGGTCGAAGCGCGGGATGAGCCCCAGCACCGCGATGAGGGCGGCGAACAGGGCGATGCGGACGAGAGCGCGGGTGGTCAGGATCGATCTCCTTTGGCGGTTTCGCGGCGGTGTAGGACATCGAAGCCCCTGGCGTCGAGGGACTCGGCGACCGCGTCGGCCATGCGCAGCGTGTCCGCCACGAAGGGCGGGATGAGGCGCAAGCCCGCCCGCCGGCCCGTTCGCGCCCGCCAGGCCTCCTCCCGTTCGCCCCAGAGCGCGAGGAGAACCGGGACGAAGCGGATGAGGAGCGCGACGGCAAGGGCAGGGGCACGGGGATTGATCCCGACGAGGCGCAGCGGGCTCAAGAGCGGGCGCAGGGTGTCGACCATGGCCTGCATGGTCGACGTGAGGGTGACGAGACTCGCGATCAGCACCATGACGAGGATCCGCAGGATCGTCGTCGCCGCAACGGCCCACGAGACGAAGCAGCCCTGGAGGGCGCCGATCACGAGGAGGAACGGGAGGAGCGGCTTCAAGAGCGAGAGCCGCCGCAGCGCCTCGCGACCGAGGGAGGCGTAGAGCGCCAGGGTTCCGGCGAGAAGCGCGAGGAGAACGAGGGGGCTTTCGACCGGCAGGATGGCGAGGCTCGCCACCGCCATGCCGGCGAGCTTTGCGCCCGTCGGGACGCGGTGCAGCCAGGTCGGGCCGGGAAGATAGCCGGCGATCATGTGACCTCGCCGCCCGCATCGCGGGCCGCCTCGCGGTAGGCCGGCAGCACCGCCGAGGGCGGGCCGTCCTTGCGGATGCGCCCGGCCTCGAGCCACAACACCCGGTCGAAATCGGCGAGGAAATCGAGGTCGTGGCTCGCCATGACCACGGGGGGAGCAAGCCGCCGCAACTCGTCGGCGAAAGCGAGGCGATTCGTGAGATCGAGGCTCGCGAACGGCTCGTCGAGCAGGACGAGGTCGGGCTCGAGCGCCAGCACGCTGATGAGGCAGACGAGTTGCTTCTGGCCGCCCGACAGTTCATGCACCGGCCGGTCCGCCCAGGCGCTGCGCCCGAACCGGTCCAGCCAACGGGCGGCCTCCTGCGCGGCGGCCTTGCGGGCGAGGCCGCGCTCCTCGAAGCCGAAGGCCACCTCCTCCAGGACCGTCGGGAAGATGATCTGCTGATCGGGGCTCTGGAACAGGAAGCCCACCCGGCGCGGCAGGCTCTTGCGGTGCTCCGCGGTGTCAAGGCCAAGGGTCTTCACGGTGCCCTCGTCCGGCAGGGCCAAGCCGTGGGCGAGGCGTAGGAGAGAGCTCTTGCCGGAGCCGTTGCGGCCGATGAGCCCGACCCGCCGCTCGGCCAGGGCCAGGCTGATCCCGTCGAGGGCCCGTCGGGCGCCGCGGGTCAGCGTCACATTCTGCAGAACGAGATGGGGGGTGGAGGGCAAGGAGGGCTCGCGACCGGGGCGCAGGGAGCGGGTTTCTATCCCATCGAATCGCAAAGCGCGAGAAAAGGACCGGGCCGGGTGATTCGGGCGAGCGCGACATCCGTGGTGACGCGACGGAGCACCGAACGGCCGCTTTTGCACCTCCAAAAGCCCTGTTTTCGCGCCGGATGCACGATTCATCGCTGCCGCTATTGACAGCACGACCGGTAAAACGATTCACTTCTGAAGAAAGCAAACAACCGCAAGCAAAAGCGGGCTCAAGAGACAGAAGTCCTGGGGGAGATTGCTTGATGGAAAGCGCTAGGAAGCTTGGCCACTCGCCCGTCGTTGCGACGGGCGGCGCACAGCCGGCCGAATTGATGAACCTGCACGAGAAGCGCCGCGCCCTGCATGATCGTCTGACGCAAATCGACCGTCTGCTCCGCGACGCGCGGGATCGCCAGCGCTTCTGCCGCGACCCGGAGAGGGCCGCGCAGGCGCTCGCCGACGAGCGCACCTACCTTGCCGAACTCGACGGCCTCATGACCCGCATCCGCGCGGTCGAGGGCAAGCTGCTCCTCACGCGGCGGTCCTGTCACTAGGGTCAGGGAAGGGCAATTCCTGCCGGAATGTCGAACCTCGACGGGGCGGCTGCCCCGCGCGAGGCTGGTCGCGCTCGACGCCTGTCCGAGCGAGGCTGCGCTGCCTCGCGGCGTTCGCAACGGTTTCTTCGAGCGGTCGTCAGGCCTGCGGCGCCCCTTGGCGCTCGTCCTCGCGTTCCCCGTGGCGCTCGGGCCCGGTGAGGGCGGCGGCGAGCTGCTCGGCGATGAGGGCGAAAGAGGCGGATGCCGAGGCGGCGGCGGGCCGGTCCGCCGTGGGCTCGTCGATGAACTCCCAATCGCCGAAGAGGTCGAGGGTGCTGGTGCCGGGCAGGTCCGGGGCGAGATAGGGCGTGATCTCGAGCCATGGCCGGCCCTGGCTGCGGGGGATCACCCGGGTGACGCGGCCGTAGAAGCTCGTGAGGGTGCTGCGCACGAAATCGCCGACCTGCGGCTCCCGGTTTTTCGCTGCGGCGAGCGCCTGTTCGGCCTCCTCCAGGAGACCGCGGTAATGGGCCACCAGCGCCTCAAGCTCCTTGACGTTGGTCATCGCTCCCGAACCGTTCTTCTCGATCTGCGACATAACATTCGGGGCGGCCGCCGCGTTGACAAGACTTCTTTAAGGAATTTTGTCGGGTTCGCGGCTTCTTCAGGTGATTCGGTTAACGGGCGGGTCGGCTGGGGTCGCGTTCGCGGCCGGATTTCCCTCTCGACAAATCGCGTGGGGGCCGGTATGGCCCTCCGCTCAACCTTGTTTGCTGCCGGACGAACGATCGCCGCCGCGGTCGTGGGGACGGCTTACCGAAAGATTGGAAGTTCCTTGCAGGTTCTCGTTCGCGACAACAATGTCGAGCAAGCGCTCCGCGTGCTGAAGAAGAAGATGCAGCGCGAAGGCGTGTTCCGTGAGATGAAGCAGCGGAAGGCTTACGAGAAGCCCTCCGAGAAGAAGACCCGCGAGAAGGCCGAAGCCGTTCGCCGCGCCCGCAAGGCCGCCCGCAAGCAGGCCCAGCGCGAAGGTCTTCTGCCTGCCCCGAAGCGCCGCGAGCCGGCTCCTCGTCCGGGCATGGCGCCGCGTCCTCCGCGCCCCTGATCGCCCGGCGTCCGTCTCGGACGCCACGGGACAGATCTCCGTTCTTCAAGGCGTGCCGTGACCCTGGTTCACGGCACATTTTCGCGTGTCCGCCCTTCGGCCGAGCGCCAGGCCGTCAGCCGGCTTTCGGCCGAGACCGCTTCTTGCCCGCCGGCTTGCCTCCCTTGCCCACGAACCGGTCCTTCTTGCCGGGGCCGTCGCTTCCGCGCTCGGCCCCATGGGGCGCGCCCTTCCGGAACGGCTTCTTCGCGCGGTAGCTTGGGCCCGTCCGGTCGTTCTCGCCGGGGGGCGAGGCGGGTTCGATCCGGATGTCCTCGTCGTTGGACGAACGCCGGACCGCGGCGGCGAATTTCGGCGCCATCGACTCGACGATCCCGAACTTGGTGTCCCGGTCGAAGATCCGGATCGGACCAATCTCCCGCTTGGTGACGTGCCCGAGGCGGCAGATGATCGGCAGGAGCCAGCGCGGATCCGCGTTGTTGCTGCGGCCCACATTCATGCGGAACCATACCATCGGAGCTTCCGGGCGGTCGCCCGGCACGCGCTCCCGGCGCTCACGCCCGCCGGTCTCCTCGCGGGCCTCCTTGGGCCGCCGGGTGGGCTTCTCGCCCACGTCGACGAGTTCCTCCGGCGCCGGCAGCCTCGCCCGGTAGAGCCGCGCCAGGGCGGTCGCGATCTCCTCGGGGCTACGCTCCGCGAGCAACATCCGCGCGAGGGCCAGATCCTCGTCCGTCGGCTCCTCCAAGGCTGCGAGTTCCTGCGCGAGCCTCTGCTGGTCGCCGGCCCTGATCTCGTCCGCCGTCGGGGGCGGCCCCCATTCGACGTCGACCCGCGCTCCGGCGATCAGCGCCTCCGCCTTGCGCCTGCGCGTGAACGGGACGAGGAGGACGCACACGCCCTTGCGGCCCGCCCGGCCCGTGCGGCCGGAGCGGTGGAGGAGCGTTTCCTTGTCGTTCGGCAGGTCCGCATGGATGACGAGGCCGAGATCCGGCAGATCGATGCCGCGCGCCGCCACGTCCGTCGCCACGCAGACCCGCGCCCGGCCGTCCCGGAGCGCCTGGAGCGCATGGCTCCGCTCGTTCTGGGTGAGCTCGCCCGAGAGCGCCACGGCCGAGAAGCCGCGCTCCGTGAGGCTGGCGTGGAGGTGCCGGACCGCCTCGCGGGTATGGCAGAACACCATGGCGCCCCGCATCTCGAAGAAGCGCAGCACGTTCACCACCGCGTGCTCGATCTCGTTCGGCGCGATGCGCACGGCCCGGTACTCGATGTCGCCGTGGGGCTGGCTCTTGTCGACCGTATCGATCCGCAGGGCGTCGCGCTGGTAGCTGCGGGCGAGGGCGGCGATCTCCCGCGGCAGGGTGGCGGAGAACAGGAGGGTGCGCCGCTCTTCCGGCGTGGCGTCGAGAATGAACTCGAGATCCTCGCGGAAGCCGAGGTCGAGCATCTCGTCCGCCTCGTCGAGCACGACCGCGCGCAGAACCGAGATGTCGAGGCGCCCCCGCTCCAGATGATCGCGCAGGCGGCCCGGGGTGCCGACGACGATGTGGCATCCGTCCTCGAGGGCCCGGGCCTCGCGGCGCACATCCATGCCGCCGACGCAGGAGGTCACCCGCGCTCCCGCCGGGCCGTAGAGCCAGATGAGCTCGCGCTGGACCTGAAGCGCAAGTTCGCGGGTCGGTGCGATCACGAGGGCCAGCGGTTCGGCCGGGGCGCCGAAGCGCTCGGCCTCGCCGAGGAGCGTCGGCGCGAGGGCCAAGCCATAGGCCACGGTCTTGCCGGACCCGGTCTGGGCCGACACGAGGAGGTCGCGTTCGGCGGCATCGCTCTCGATAACGGCCGCCTGAACGGGCGTGGGCTCGGCGTAGCCTTTGTCGGCAAGCGCGCGGGCAAGGCTTGGATGTGTGGCAGGAAAGGGCATGCGGTCCTAATGGGGCGGAAGGGGCGGCAAGTCAGGAACAGCCTGACAATGCCGTTCAACGCTCTCCGATCCCGTCGCTTTACCCCGAATAGCGCCGGAGCGCGACCCTCGTGGCTCGGTGCCCGGGCCCAGGAACTTGGCACCTACCCCTTGCAAGTGGCATGATGCGCTGCAACATAATTTGTGCATTGCAGCATACTGTTTTTGGTCCGGGGCTGGTTCCGGGCATTCTTTTGGAGGTCCCATGCGCAGTCTCGGCAAAACCACCGCGCAATTGCAGCGGTTCAAGAAGCAGTGGGAGCAACTCGCGGCAGCGCAGGGCGCGGCTCAGGGCGGCGCCTCGGAGCCTGGGCGGCTGACGCCCTTGGGTCCTTTCGGGTCCAACCCCGGCAACCTCAAGGGCTTCACTTATGTTCCGGCCGATCTTGCCCCGGGTGCGCCCCTCGTGGTCGTCCTGCACGGGTGTACGCAGAATGCTGCCGGGTACGATCTTGGCGCCGGTTGGTCCGCCCTCGCGGACCGTCACGGCTTTGCCGTCCTTTGCCCGGAGCAGCAGCAGGCCAACAATCCCAAACTGTGCTTCAACTGGTTCCAGCCCGAGGACACGACGCGGGACGGCGGCGAGGCGCTGTCGATCCGGCAGATGACGGAAGCCATGATCGCGCGTCACGGGCTCGACCGCCGGCGCGTCTTCGTCACGGGTCTCTCGGCCGGCGGAGCCATGACGGCCGTCATGCTCGCGACCTACCCCGACGTCTACGCCGGCGGCGCCATCATCGCCGGCCTTCCCTACGGCGGCGCCGGCAACGTCCAGGAGGCTCTGGAGGGCATGTTCCAAGGTCGCGAGCTCGCCGCCCGCGAATGGGGAAACCGCGTCCGAGCTGCGTCCCCTCACCGGGGGGCCTGGCCGAAGCTGTCGGTCTGGCACGGCAGCGCCGATCCGACCGTGAAGCCCATGAATGCCGACGAGATCGTCAAGCAATGGACGGATCTTCACGGGATCGCGCTGGACGGGGCGTCCCGCAGCACTGGAGCGGGATTCACCCGGCAAACCTGGAGCCGGGACGGGGAAGCCCTCGTTGAGAGCTACACGATCGCCGGCATGGCTCACGGCACACCCTTGTCCTGTGCCGGGGGCATCGGGCGAGCGGGTCCCTTCCTGCTCGAAGCGGGCATCTCGTCGAGCGAACGGATCTTGGAGTTCTGGGGTCTTGCCCCCGAAACGGACCTCAATGTGGAGATCCTGCCTCCGCTCCGGGGCTCGGCGAAGCCGGAGCCGCAACAGACGTGGCACACGGGCGAGGCAGCGTCCGGCACCGATGTCGGGAGCATCATCGCGAGGGCTCTGCGGCAGGCCGGCCTGATGAAGAACTGATCGTTCGGCGCTCGATTCCGCGCCGGTAGCCCTGCGGGTTTTCAATTGCGCCCGCGGGGCAAATCAGCTTCTACTGCGCTCGCCCTGTGGGGGCAGAGCGGTCCTGAAAGAGTAGCGGCAGCGACTCGCATAAGAACAAGGGAACGCTCGCGCTCCGTGTCCATTTTGTTGTCCTGTTCCGCGGGTCGGCGTCGACCCGCGTGGCGTAACGCGTGAAACCCGAATGACCAGTGGAAGACGAATATCCGACGACGTCAGGTCTTCGCCTTGCCGCAACACCACGAAACAAACGCCGACAACGGGTTCATGGCATGCATGCTTTGATAATCGAGGATGAGTTCCTGGTTGCGATCGGCATCGAGGATTCGCTCCAAGCGCTCGGCTACACGTCGTTCGACACCGCCGGCACCGAGGCGACCGCCATCGCCGCCGTCCAGGACCACGTGCCCGATCTGATTACGGCCGACGTGCGCCTCGCGAACGGCAGCGGCATCGCGGCGATCCAGTCGATTCTTCAACAGGGCTACACCGCACCGGTGGTCTTCATCACCGGCAATGCCGAGGTTGTGCGGGAGGCGCTGCCGGGAGCGGTGGTGGTTCAAAAACCCTTCCAGGACAACGCGCTGCGCGACGCTATCGCGCTCGCCCGGCAGCGTGGTTCCTGTCTCGACGCGATGCAGCGCTCCGCGGCCTGAACGGCCTTCGCGCCTGTGTCGGGTGAGGCACAGTGACCCCTCGAAGAGATACCGATTGTGGAGCGGCCTTGACCGTGCCATCCTGACCACATTCGATGCGGTGCCGCCCTGCAATCGATTCTGGCGCAAGCCGCCCGGCAAAAACGTCATCAAGCGGCCTGGAAGGGCAGACGTTATGCATGAGCCGGACAAGACCATTGCGCCTTGCGTTCTCGTCGTCGAGCAGAACGCCATCATCGGCTTGAGCCTCGCCGAGGATCTGGAAGATCAAGGCTACCGAGTCGCCGGGCCCTTCGCCTGCGCCGGTGCCCTCAAATGGCTGCAGGCCAGCACACCCGAACTCGTGATTCTCGATGCCGACCTGCAATCGGGGTCCTGCGTCGAACTTGCCCGGACCCTGAAGGCACGCCGGGTGCCGTTCCTGGTGTTCACGAGCCACGATCAGCGGAACGCCGCAGCCGAATTCCGCGACGCCCCGTGGGTCATGATGCCGGCCGAGTTCGGCACGCTCCTGAACACGCTCCGCACTCTGCCGGTCTGCGCCGCCGCCTGACGGGCGCTCACGCGCGCCAGAAGGGCTTGGCCGCCTCGGCCTCGATATCGGCGGCCGAGAGCGCGATGTCGTGCCGTTCGTGATCCGACAGGTCGCGCAGCGCCCGGCGCTGATGCCAGCGCTCGCTCCACAATTCGACCGTTTCGATGAGGCGAAGGAGCCGACCGCGGCCGTGATCCGGCTGCCCGCACCCGATGGTGCACGAGGGTGAGGGGTTCAGTGCGAGAGACATAGGAAAACTCCTGAATGGCGACCCTATGCAAGGATCATCTCCCTTCGGGTTGCCCCATTCAAATCATGACTTCTCCGGTGTAGGCATAGAAAAACTCTGCCGAGACCCGCCATGGCCCGCCGCCGGTTGCCGCCCCTCAATGCCGTCCGCGCCTTCGAGGCCGCCTCCCGCCATGCGAGCTTTCAGGCCGCGGCGGACGAACTCGCGGTCACGCCGGGCGCCGTAGCCCAGCAGGTGAAGAGCCTCGAGCAATGGCTCGGCCTGCCGCTGTTCCAGCGCCTCCCGAGCCGGGGCGTCGCGCTCACCGTGGCAGGGCAGCGCTACGCCGCCGCCGTATCGGAACTGCTCGACCAGCTCGCGGCGGCGACGGCTCAGGTCGCAGAGCGCATGAACGCCAACGTCCTCACCGTCAGCACCATCGCGTCCTTCGCGTCGCAATGGCTGATCCCGCGGCTCGGCTCCTTCCGGGCGGCGCACCCGCATCTCGACGTCCGCGTCGTCGCCTCGAACACGATCACGGATTTCAACCGGGAGGACGTGGATGTCGCGATCCGGTACGGGCTCGGGCAGTATCCGGGCCTTGCGAGCGAACTGCTGCTGAAGGAGACCTTCTTTCCGGTCTGTTCGCCCGCGCTGCTCGATGCAGGCGAGCCGCCGCTGCGGACGGCGGACGACCTACGCCACCACACCCTGCTGCACGAGGACGTGGATCCGGTGATCCACCAATATCTCGACTGGCGCCGCTGGCTCGAGGCTGCGGGAGTCGAGGGCGTCGACTTGCGGCGCGGTCCGCGCTTCACCCACACCTACCTTGCCCTGCAGGCCGCAGCCGGCGGCCAGGGCGTGGCGCTCGCGACGAGCGTTCTCATCGGCAACGACCTTGCGACGCACCGGCTCGTGCAGCCCTTCGGCCCGGAGGTGCCGGGCCTCCACAGCTATCACCTCGTCTGCCCGCCGAGCGCCCTCGCTTACCCCAAGGTGCAGGCGTTCCGGGCCTGGATCCGGGCGGCGGTCGAGGCGACGCTTTGACTTCGCCGGACAAGGCGGGCCACACTCGCAAGATGGCGCCCGCCGACGACCGACCCCCTTTGCAGACCGAGCGCGCCGCCCCCGCGAGCGTCCTCACGATCGCCGGTCTGAGCCTCGCCTTGCCACGCTATGCGGATCGGTCCCATGCGGTTCGCGACCTGTCCCTCGCGATCGGGCAGGGGGAGATCCTGTGCGTCGTCGGCGAGTCCGGCTCGGGCAAGTCGATGCTCGCCTATGCGGTCGCGGGGCTTTTGCCGAACGGCATCTCGCCCGAGGCAGGATCGGTGCGCCTCAACGGCACGGACCTGCTCACCCTGTCGGAGCAGGAATGGTGCGACGTCCGCGGCCGGCGGATCGGCATGGTGTTCCAGGAGCCCATGACGTCGCTCAACCCGGTGATGCGTGTCGCCGACCAGATCGTCGAGACCTTCCGGGCCCACGGCCTCTTCGACCGGCAGGAGAGAACGCGACGCGCAAGGGCGCTGCTAGAGGAGGTGGGCCTTCCCGACCCCCAGCGGATCGGCGCTGCCTATCCGCACGAATTGTCGGGCGGGCAGCGTCAACGCGTCATGATCGCGATGGCGCTCGCCCTAGAACCCGAACTCCTCATCGCGGACGAGCCCACGACCGCCCTCGACGTCACCACCCAGGCGCAGATCCTGCGGCTCATCGACGGCTTGCGGCGCAGGCGCGGCATGGCCGTTTTGTTCATCACGCACGATTTCGGGGTCGTGTCCGAGATCGCCGACCGGGTCGCGGTGCTGCAGGCGGGCGAACTCGTGGAGGAGGGGCGTGCCGACCAGGTTCTCGCGCAGCCGGAGCACCCCTATACGAGGCGTCTCCTCGCCGCCGTACCCTCGCTGACGCCGCCGGCGCGGCGGAGTTTCGAGGGCGCGCCGCTCTCCCTGAAGGTCGCGGGTCTCGCCAAGACCTATAGGGGGCGCGGCCTGTTCATGCGAGGGCGGGACGTGATCGCCGCTGAGGCCGTCGGCTTCACGATCCGCCGGGGCGAGACCCTGGGGCTCGTGGGCGAGTCGGGCTCCGGCAAGACGACGGTCGGCCGCTGCGTGATGCGGCTCATCGAGGCCGATGCGGGACGGATCGATGTAGGCGACCTGCCGTTCGATGCGCTGTCGCCCCGTGCGCTGCGGCAGCATCGCCGGCGCATCCAGATGGTCTTCCAGGACCCTTATGCCTCCCTCAATCCGCGTCGCCGGATCGGGCACATCGTCGCCGAGGGACTGCTCGCGCGCGGCGACGACCGGACGGCGGCTCTGGAGCGGGCCGGCGACCTTCTCCACCTCGTCGGCCTGCCGCCTCAGGCCGCGGATCGCTACCCGCACGAGTTTTCAGGAGGCCAGCGCCAGCGCGTCGGCATCGCGCGGGCCCTGGCGCTCGAGCCCGAGGTCCTGGTGGCGGACGAACCGGTTTCCGCCCTCGACGTCTCCGTGCAGGCGCAGATCCTCGACCTGATCAGGAGCCTGCAGGAGCGCCTCGGCCTCGCGATCCTGTTCATCACGCACGATCTCCGGGTCGCCGCCCAGGTCTGCAGCCGCATCGCCGTCATGCAGCGCGGACGCGTCGTCGAACTCGGCGAGACCGCGAGCCTCTTCGACAATCCGCAGCATCCCTATACCCGCCAGCTTCTGGCCGCCGTCCCGGGCGCGAAAACCCGCATCGGCGCCGCAGGATCACGATCATGAACGACCAAGCCTCCTCACGCCCCGCGCCCGTGGCGCACCACTCTCACATGATCGGCGGCCGCGACCGGCCGGCCTCGGACGGCGGCGTCCTCGACGTGACGTCGCCCATCGACGGCGCGGTCTTCGCGCAGATCGCCGCCGGGACGGCGGAGGACGTCGATGCCGCGGTCCTTGCGGCGCGCGAGGCTTTCGAGGGGGCCTGGGGCGCGCTCACCGCGACGGCGCGGGGACGGCTCCTGATGAAACTCGGCCAAGCCGTGGAGGCGCAGGCGGACGCGCTCGCGGACCTCGAGTGCCGCGATCTCGGCAAGCCTCTCGCGCAGGCACGCGCCGACGCCGTCGCCCTTGCGCGCTACCTCGAGTATTACGGCAGCGCCGCCGACAAACTGCACGGCGACGTGATCCCGTATCTCAACACCCATTTCGTAGGCGTCGAGCGGGTGCCGCACGGGGTGACCGGGCATATCATTCCCTGGAACTACCCGATGCAGATCTTCGGGCGCTCCGTCGGCGCGGCGCTCGCCGCCGGCAATGCGTGCGTGGTCAAGCCCGCCGAGGATGCATCGCTAACGATCCTGCGGGTGGCGGCGCTCGCCCGCGAGGTCGGGTTCCCGGACGGGGCGCTCAACGTGGTCACAGGCCTCGGGCGCCCGGCCGGTGCCGCCCTCGCCGGCCATCGCGGCATCGACTTCCTGTCCTTCACCGGCTCGCCCGAGACCGGCACCGCGGTTCAACAAGCCGCGGCCCTCAACCATGTCGGCGTGACCCTCGAACTTGGCGGAAAATCAGCGCAGGTGGTGTTCGCCGACGCGGATCTCGACCGCGCCCTGCCGTTCCTCGTCAACGCCATCATCCAGAACGGCGGTCAGACCTGCTCGGCGGGCAGCCGCCTCCTCGTCGAGCAGACAATCTTCGAGCACGTGGTGGAGCGCGTCGCCGACCGTTTCCGCACGCTGCGGGCCGGACGCCCCGACGGCGACGTCAATCTCGGCCCCATGATCAACGCCGCTCAGCAGCGTCGCGTTCAGGGCTACCTCGCCCGCGCCCGCGCCGAGGGCCTGCGCGAGGTGGCGCAGGGCAGCGTCGCGCTCGATGCGCCGCCCACGGGCTACTACGTCGCGCCGGCCTTCTTCGCGCCGGTGCCGCATGACAGCGCGCTGTCACAGGAGGAGGTGTTCGGGCCCGTTCTCGTCGCGACGCCGTTCGCGGACGAGGCGGAGGCGGTCCGCCTCGCGAATGGGACGGCCTATGGCCTCGTCGCCGGGATCTGGAGCCGCGATGCCCTGCGGGCCACGCGCGTCGCCCGAGCCATGCGGGCAGGACAGGTCTTCATCAACTGCTACGGGGCGGGCGGCGGCATCGAATTGCCGTTCGGCGGTTTCGGGCGCTCGGGCCATGGCCGCGAGAAGGGCTTCGAGGGCCTCGTCGCCTTCACGACGACGCGCACGCTCGTGATGGCGCAGCAATAACGGGACCGAAGGGGAGAGTTCATGAAGCGTCTGGAGAACAAGGTCGCCCTCGTCACGGGTGGGGCGCAGGGTTTCGGCCTCGGGATCACCGAAACCTTCGCCCGCGAGGGCGCCCGGGTCGTGGTGGTCGACATCAACGGCGAGCTCGCCGAGACGGCCGCGCGGTCCCTCGGCGGGTCCGCCGTCGCGGTCGCGGCGGACGTTACCAAGGCCGCGGACGTGACACGCTCCGTCGAGGCGGCCGCGAGCGCGTTCGGGCGTCTCGACATCGTCGTCAACAATGCCGGCACGAGCCACCGCAACAGGCCGATGCTGGAGGTGAACGAGGACGAGTTCGACCGGGTCTTCGCCGTCAACGTGAAGTCGATTTACCTCTACGCGCAGGCCGCAATCCCCCTCATGCGCCGGCAGGGCAGGGGCGTGATCGTCAATGTGGGATCGACGGCCGGCCTGCGGCCGCGGCCCGGCCTGACCTGGTACAACGGCACCAAGGGAGCCGTTCACGCGATCACGAAGTCGATGGCCGTCGAACTTGCGCCGGACGGCATCCGCGTCTGCGCCCTCGCGCCGGTTGCCGGCGAGACGCCCCTGCTCGCCACCTTCATGGGCGAGGACACGCCGGAAAAGCGCGCCGCGTTCCGGGCCTCCATCCCCCTCGGCCGCCTCTCGCGCCCGGCCGATATCGCCAACGCCGCCCTGTTCCTCGCCTCGGACGAAGCCGATCTCATCACCGGCGTGGTGCTCGAGGTGGACGGCGGCCGCTGCATCTGAACCCTTCCGCGGCCCGGGACTCTGTGCCTAAATGGCCGCAGCACGCCTCCTGCCAAAAGGGGTTGAGGACCAAACGATGTCGAAACGCACTCTCGTTGCCGCCCTTCTCTTCGCCTCGGGCCTCGTGCCGGCGCAAGCTGCCAAGACCACGCTCGTCGTCGGCATGCCGATCGAGCCGCCCGGCATGGACCCGACGGTCGCGGCACCGGTGGCCATCCGCGAGGTGACCTGGGTCAATCTCTTCGAGGGCCTCGTGCGGATCGACCGCGAGGGCAAGGTGCAGCCACTCCTCGCCAGGAGCTGGGAGGTGTCGCCGGACGGGCGCACCTACACGTTCCGGCTGCAGACGGGCGTCAAGTTCCACGACGGGACGGGCTTCGACGCGAGCGACGTCAAGTTCGCCTTCGACCGGGCGAGGGCTCCCACCTCCACCAATGCGCAAAAGCAGATCTTCGCGCCCATTGACACCATCGAGACGCCCGATCCCGCGACCGTCGTCATCAAGCTGAAGGAAGCGTCCGGCAACTTCCTCTATTATCTCGGCTGGGGAGACGCCGTGGTCGTGGCGCCGGAAACGGCGGAGAACAACAAGGCGAATCCGGTCGGCACGGGCCCGTTCCGCTTCAAGTCCTGGACCCGGGGCGACCGCGTCGAACTCGTTCGCAATCCGGATTACTGGCAGCGGGACAAGGTGAAGCTCGAGAGCGTCACGTTCCGCTTCATCAGCGACCCGCAGGCGCAGGTGGCGGCGCTTCGGGCCGGCGACATCGACGCTTTCCCGAACATCGGCGCGCCCGAACTCTTCGCGGATCTCAAGAAGGATCAGCGCTTCACCGCGGTCGCCGGCAACACGGAAGGCGAGACCGTGGCGGGCCTCAACAACACCCGCAAGCCCTTCGACGATCCGCGCGTGCGCCGCGCCCTCCTCCACGCCATCGACCGCAAGGCGCTCATCGAGGGCGCTTATTCGGGCTTCGGCCAGCCCATCGGCAGCCACTTCTCGCCGAACCATCCGGCCTTCGTCGAGACGACCGGCGTGGTGCCGTACGATCCCGCGAAGGCCAAGGCCCTGCTCAAGGAAGCGGGCCACAGCAACCTGTCCTTGACGATCAAGACGCCGCAGATGGCCTATGCCAGCCGCTCGGCGGAACTCATGGCGGCGATGCTGTCGGAGGTCGGCGTCGAGCTGAAGATCGTGCCCACGGAATTTCCCGCCAAATGGATCGAGGAGGTGTTCCGGAACAAGGACTTCGACATGACGATCGTCTCGCATACCGAGCCGCTCGACATCGATATCTATGCCCGGGACAACTACTACTTCAACTACAAGAACGAGAAGCTCAAGGCCGCCGTCGCGGAGGCCGGCCGCACTACCGACGAGAAGGCGCGCTTCGCCAAGTACGCGGAGGCGCAGAAGATCCTGGCGGAGGACGTCCCCGCCCTCTTCCTGTTCCAGCTGCCGAAGCTCGGGGTGTGGAACGCGAAGCTGAAAGGCCTGTGGGAGAACTCGCCCATCCCGTCGAACGACGTGACGGAGGCGTACTGGGTCGACTAGGCCTCGCACCAAGACGCCTTCCATGAGCGACGACGTCGAGGCGCGGCCCGCCCGGTGCGGCGGGGCGAGGCCGCGAGCCCTGGTGGCGCCCGGTGCCCCAGCGCGGTGCGCCGGACCGACCCGAACGAAGAGCTAGGCCGTGCTCCGCTTCCTTCTTGCCCGGCTTGCCTCCCTGATCGTGACGCTGCTCGCCGTCTCGCTCGCGATCTTCCTCATCCTGGAAGTTCTCCCGGGCGATCCCGCCGCCATCATGCTCGGCACCGCCGCACGGGAGGACACCCTCGCGGCCCTGCGCCAGGAGCTCGGGCTCGACCGCCCGGCGCTGGAGCGGTACGTCCTGTGGATCGGCGGGCTGCTGCAGGGCGATCTCGGCACGTCGATCACCTATCGCATGCCCGTCTCCACGTTGGTGGCCGAGCGCTTCGCCGTGACGCTGCCGTTGAGCCTCATGGCGATCCTCCTCTCGACCTTGATCGCCCTCCCGCTCGGCGTCCTGGCCGCTTCCCGCCGCGACAGGGCCGCGGACCGGGCGGTTCTGGTGTTCAGTCAGGTCGGCGTCGCCGTTCCGAACTTCTGGATCGGGCTCCTCTTCATCCTGTTCTTCGCGACCTATCTCGGCTGGTTTCCCGCGGGCGGGTTTCCCGGCTGGGGGGGCGGCGTGGTTCCGGGCCTGCAAGCCCTTCTGCTGCCGGCCCTGGCGCTTGCCCTGCCGCAGGCTGCCGTGCTCACCCGCGTCACGCGCTCGGCGGTGCTCGAGGTGGTCAACGCGGATTTCGTGCGCACCGCGCGCGCCAAGGGGCTCGACCGGCGGGCGGCTTTGTGGCGCCACGTGGTGCCGAACGCCCTCATCCCGGTCACCACGATCCTCGGCCTGCAGCTCTCCTTCGTCTTCGGCGGCGCCATCCTCGTCGAGAACGTGTTCAACCTGCCGGGCCTCGGCCGGCTCGCCTATCAGGCGCTCGCGCAGCGCGATCTCGTGGTCATCAAGGACATCGTGCTCATCTTCTCGGGTCTGGTCATTGTCGTGAACTTCCTCGTCGATCTCGGATACGTGCTCCTCGATCCGCGCCTGAGACCCCGGTCATGAGGCGCTGGCGGCCCTCCCTTGCGCTCGTGATCGGCGGCGTGCTGACGGCGGCCCTCGTGGCGACCGCCATCGTATCCACCGTTTGGACGCCGGAGGTGCCGACGCGCGTGCGCATCGCCCTTCGCCTCAAGGCGCCGCTCGAGGCCGGGCTTCTCGGCACCGACCATTTCGGGCGCGACGTCGCCTCGCTCCTCATGGCCGGCGCCTGGAACTCTCTCGCCATCGCGTGGCCCGCCGTGCTCCTCGGGGCGGCCGTCGGGGTCGCGCTCGGCAGCGCTGCGGCAGCGCTGAAAGGGATCGTGGACGAGGTCGTCATGCGCGCCTCGGACGTGATCTTCGCGTTCCCGGCCGTTCTCTCCGCGATCATGATCGGCGCCCTCCTGGGCTCCGGGCCGACATCCGCCATCCTGGCCATCGCCGTCTTCAACGTGCCGGTCTTCGCGCGGGTGACCCGCGGGGTCGCGCTCCAGGTCTGGACGCTCGACTACGTCGCGGCGGCGCGGTGCCTCGGCAAGCATCCGCTGCGCATCACCGTCGAGGACGTGCTGCCGAACATCGCCGGCGTCCTCATCGTGCAGGTCACGATCCAGCTGGCGCTCGCCATCCTCACCGAAGCGGGCCTCAGCTATCTAGGGCTCGGCGTCCGCCCGCCGAACCCGAGCTGGGGCCGCATGCTGAGCGACTCGCAGACCTTCCTCGCCCAGGCGCCGCATCTCGCCATTGCCCCGGGGCTCGCCATCGCGCTCTCGGTGCTCGGCCTCAACCTTCTTGGCGACGGGTTGCGGGATTCCCTCGACCCGACCCTGCGCGACCGCCTCTAGAAGGCGGGCCAGGGCCGCTGCGCCGGCCGCATCCGCTCGAAGGCGCGGCTCGCCCGCAGCACGCCGAGATCGTCGAAGCGCTGGCCGACGATCTGAAGGCCGATGGGGAGGCCCGAACGGGTGTAGCCCGCATTGACGGAGGCCGCCGGTTGCTCCGACATGTTGAAGGCCACCGTGTAGCCGATATGCTCGAAGGGCCGCATCGGATCGTCGAGGGGCGAGGCCCATTCGGCCGCGTAGGCCGCCACCGGCGATACCGGCGAGAGCACGAAGTCGAAGGGCCGGCAGGCGGCGACCGCCGCGTGGCGCATGACGCTCATCTGGTGGAGTCCGTCATAGACCTCCTCGCCCGTGAGCGCCTGTCCGCTCTCCGCCCAGGCCCGGATGTAAGGCAGGATGCGGTCGCGGCGCTCGGTAGACAGGGCCCGCAGGTCCATCCAGGCGCGCATGCGCCAGAATCGATCGAGGCCGTCGAGCATGGAGCGCGTCAGGAACGGCGCCATCGGCTCGACCACGGCTCCCGCGGCCTCAAAGAGCCGGGCCGCTTCGGTGACGGCGGCGCGCACCTGCCCGTCGAGCGGCAGGCCGAGGCCGGCCTCCATCATGAGCCCCACGCGGAGCCCTTTCACGTCGAGCGTGAGATCGTCCCAAGGGATGCTCTGGGGCGGCAGGCTCATCGTGTCGCGCGGATCGGGCTGCGCGAGCACCCGCATCATGAGCGCCGCATCCGTGACGCTCCGCGTCATCGGCCCGGCGACCCGTCCGTAGGTGGGCGGATCGATGGGAATGCGCCCGAGGCTCGGCTTCAGGCCGAACACGCCGCACCACCCTGCCGGCAGGCGGATCGAGCCGCCGATATCGGTGCCGAGGTGAAGCGGCCCGTAGCCGGCGGCGGCCGCAGCGCCGGCGCCCGCGGAGGAGCCGCCCGGGTTCTTCGTCACGTCCCAGGGATTGCGGGTGAGGGGGTGGAAGCTCGAGAGGCCGGAGGAGAGCATGCCGTAATCCGGCATGGTGGTCTTGGCGAACAGGATGGCGCCCGCTTCGCGCAGGCGCGCAGCGGGCGGTGCGTCCTCCGGCATCGGGTCGAGGGGCCGCGCCGCGGTGCCGAGGGGCATGGGCGTGCCCTTCGTGGCGATGTTGTCCTTGAGGGTCGCCGGGACTCCGTCGAGGGCCAGGGCCTCGCCGCGGGTCCACCGCGCCTCGGAAGCCTGCGCATCGGCGAGGGCCCGCTCGGGATCGAACGCGTAGAGCGCCTTCAAGGCGGGCTCGGCCCGCTCGACCCGGGCGATGACCGCCCGAATCGCCTCGACGGGCGAGAGGGCGCCCGTGGCGTAGAGCGCCAGAAGGTCGTTGGCCGAGAGGTCTGCAGGGTCGGACGGAAGGGTGGACGCGGCGGTCCCGGCGGCGTGCGGCATGAAGCAAGCTTGCGCCATCGGCTCGCCGGCAGCAAGGCGCTCAGCGATGACGCGCCAGCGCCGCAGCAAGGCGCGCTGCGAGCGCCGCGTTGTTCTTCACAAGCGCGATGTTGGTCGCGAGGCTTCGGCCTGCCGTGAGCGCATTGAGGTGGCCGAGGAGGAAGGGCGTGACCGCCTTCGCCGTCACGCCCTGGCGCCTTGCCTCCCCGAGGGCCTCCTCGATGAAGCGGCGCATCTCGATCTGCGGGATTTCGTCGGCCGCCGGAACCGGGTTCGCGACGAGAACGCCGCCCTTGAGGCCGAGCGCCGCCTTGGCGCGCATCAGATCCGCGATGGCCTCCGGCGTGTCGAGGCGCAGGGGCACGGGAAGGTCGCTCGTTCGGCTCCAGAAGGCCGGAAACCGGTCGGTGCCGAAGCCGATGACGGGAACGCCGCGGGTTTCGAGATATTCGAGCGTGCGCGGAAGATCGAGGATCGCCTTCGCTCCCGCGCAGACCACCGCCACCGGCGTCGCCGCGATTTCGTCGAGGTCGGCCGAGATGTCGAGGGTTTCCTCGACGCCCCGATGCACGCCCCCGATCCCGCCCGTGGCGAAGACGCGGATGCCGGCGAGATCGGCGCAGATCATCGTGGCCGCGACCGTCGTCGAGCCGTGCCGGCCGGCGGCCACGGCGAAGGGCAGGTCCGCCCGGCTCAGCTTCATGACGTCCGTGGCGGTGCCGAGCCAATCGAGCTCGGCTTCCGACAGCCCGACCTTGATGCGCCCGCCCATGACGGCGATGGTCGCCGGCACGGCCCCGTTCGCGCGAACCACTGCCTCTACAGTGCGGGCCGTCGCCACGTTCTGCGGATGGGGCATGCCGTGGGTGATGATGGTGGATTCGAGTGCGACCACCGGATCGCCCTCGGCCAACGCGCGGCGGACCTCGTCGCCGATGTCGAGATGGGAATGGGACAAAGCAGGCTTCCTCAAAGGTCTGTCACGCTTCCGATGCGCTCTTCCGCAGCCTGGAGCAAGGCCTCGGACAGGTCCCGCCGCACGCTCCCGCCGACTTCGGTGGTCAGAGCCGCAGCGCAAAGCCCGGCGCGAAGCGCACCCTCGAGCGCTTGGCCCCCGACGAGGCGCAGCAGGGTCCCGGCGATGAGGGCGTCTCCCGCTCCGGTGACGTCGACGACATCAGCGGCCGGGGCCGGAAGCCTGACCAACGTGTCATCGTAGGCCGCCAGGGCTCCAGCGCCGCCGAGGGTGATCACCGCGGCGGCCGCGCCGCGCGCGAGGAGGCCCCGGGCCAGAGCCTCGTCCCCCGCATCGCCGGTGCCGAGAAGCGCCCCGGCCTCGTCCCGGTTGGTGAAGAGGCAGGCGACGCCCGTGAGATCCTCGGGCAGCCGCAGGGCCTTCGGCGTCGATACGGTGTCGACGGCGAGGCGGAAGCGGTCCGCCCGGCACCGCTCGATGAGGTGCCGGAGCGTGCCCGCGGACAGATTGCAATCGGCGAAGGTGCAGGACGCTTTTCCGATCGTGGGCCAGGCCGCGTCGATCAGGGCCGGGGTGAGGGCATCGAAGACCGCCATGGCGGCGAGCCCGAACGCGAGATCGCCGTCGGGCTGCAGGACGGCCACGTACTCGGCGGTTTGGTTATCGGGCGCCACGGCGAGGTGCGGCTCGATCCCAAGGCCATCGAGATTGCGCGCCAGGGCCTCGCCCGCCTCGTCGTCGCCGACGACGGACAGGAGCGCCGTCCGGGCGCCGAGGCGGGCGAGGTTGTCCGCCACGTTCCGGGCAACCCCGCCGAAAGCCGTCTGCGCGGGAGCGACCGGGTTCGACGTGCCAGGCACCAGAGCCGCCGGCGCCCGGTACAGGCGGTCGACGGTGGCGCCGCCGACGCAGACGAAGAAGAGGGGAGGCGGGCTCAAGGCTGGATTTTGCCGCGGACCCTTGCGGATGGCGAGGGTGCTCTAGAGGTCGTCGAAGAGAAGCTGGCCCGAGGGTCGGGTGGCGGGCTTGCGGGCCGCGGCTTTCTTGTCGGTCCCGGCGCGTGCGGCAGGACGGGGGCGCCTGGGCCGGGCGGCGGGCGGCTTCGGCTCGATGCCCTGTCCGATCCGCGCGAGGGCCTTGTCCCGGGCCTGGGCCTCCGGCGCTTCAGGGTCGTCCGACAGCCACTTGCCGCGCTTGATGACCTCGTTGACCCGGCCCTGATTGACCCCGAGTTTGAACGCAATCTCCTGCTGCGTCATGCTGGTCGAGCCGTGCAGTTCCAGGATCTCGCGGGCGAGCTCCGGCGTCATCTTGCGCCCGGTGACCCGGCGCGCCGGAGCGATGGAGCGCTTGGCCCGGTCCCGTTCCCGGAGCCGCTCCAGGATCGCCAGGGCCATGTGCATGCCCTGTTCCCGCAACGCGTCCTCGAACTCTTTCAAGGTGGCCAAGGGTCCAACCTCTCCCAATCGGCGGCGATGGCCGCTCGCGAAGCAGTCTCGCAAATAGTTAACGGCGACGTTTACCCAGAGTTCAAGGGCCAACGTGAACCTATCGACCGCGAAATCGAGCCGGCAGTACCTTGAGCGACATCGACATTGAGGTTTCGGTAGGCCTGTGACATGCCCGGTCCGTCCTACGAAGGCTGTCCCCTGCCGTGTGCGGTGCCGCACAGAGAGCCGGCTAACTTGGCCTTAGAAGCGGCGCATGTCTCCTTCAAGAACAAAAATCACCGCCGGCCTGGCCGCTCTGCTGCTCGCCGGCTTCACTTTCGCAACGCCGGCCGCCTGCGTTGAGGACGTCAAGAGCCCCACGGGGGCCGCAACCCACTGGAACGTGCCGGCACTCCTCGTGCGCGATCTCGATCGTTCGGCCGCCTGGTACGAGGGCTATCTCGGCTTTGCGCGGGTGAGCGAGCGCCTGGACGGCGAGGCGCGAAGCCTCGTGCTTTCGCGCGGGACGACCCTCCTCCACCTCCGGGCCATGGCCGTCGACGTGACCGGCAGCATCGGCGCTGCTCCCACCGAACGCGCCCGGCGTGCCTTGACGCTGCTCGTCGGCGACGTCGACGAGACGGTCGCAGAACTGCAGGACAGGGGCCTCGAACTCCTGTCGACGCCTCAGGACGACGACGAGGGGCGCTACCGCACGGCCACCATCACGGACCCGGACGGGAACCCCATCCTCTTGAGCGAGCCTCTTCCGCCCGGAAGCTAGGCGTCTCGCCCGAAACGGCAGGGGCTGGGTTGACGAGGCGTTAACCGTCGCCCCTCGCCGACCCGCGGGACGCCGCGCCGGGCGCACAATGGGCCTCATTCCTGCCGTCGGGTAACCGGCTGTTCATGCCTTGTGATTTCAATGCACGGACTCACAAGGACGGACCGATGGACGGCTCTGCAGGCGCTTTCTCCTTTTCCGCACTGACGCTGGAGGCCATCGAGGCCGCCGACCCGGCCATCTTGGATGCCCTCCCGTTCGGAATCGTCGGACTGAACCAGTCCGGTGAGGTGGACGTCTATAACGCGACCGAGGCGCGCCTCGCCGGTCTGACGCGCGACGGCGTTCTGGGGAAGCACTTCTTCCTTGCGGTCGCCCCTTGCATGAACAACTACCTCGTCGCCCAGCGCTTCGAGGACGAGCGGCGGCTCGACGCGACCATCGATTACGTGCTCACCTTCCGCATGCGGCCGACGCCCGTGAAGATCCGCCTGCTCCAGGCGCCGGAAGCCCGGCGACGGTACCTGCTGATCCAGCGGTAGGGCGCGGCCATGGACCTGATGCCGTCGATCACGGAGCTGCAGGCAGAGAACGAATCTCTGCTCGAGTTTCTCTACGTGTGTCCGGTCGGCCTCGCGCGCATCGGCGCGGACGGCACGGTCGAGATGATGAACCCGCACGCGGCGCAGATCCTGATGCCGATCACGCGCGAGCCCTTCATCACGAACCTCTTCACCGTGCTCGAAGGCTGCGCGCCCGAGATCCGCAACATGGCCGAGGGGTTCGCCGAACCCCGCGGCACGGTTTGCGAGGCCCACCGCATCTATGTCGGTCCGCGCGACGGCACCGACACGGTGGTGCTCTCCTGCACGATGATCAAGCTCGACGCCGCGCGCTTCATGGTGGTGATGAGCGACATCTCGCGCCAGGTCGCGCAGGAGCGCCGCCTGAAGCAGACCGAGGCGTGGTTCGCCGCCATCCTCAACGGCGTCAACGATTTCGCGCTGCTGACCCTCGACTCCAACGGCCGCATCAACAGCTGGAACGAGTCGGGCTTCCGTCAAACGGGCTACCGGGAGGAGGAGGTTCTCCGGCGAACGCTCAACCTCTTCTACTATCCGGAGGAGGCCATCCAGGGACGCGCCCTGCAGCAGGTCGATCTCGCCCGCCGCGACGGCTGGCACATCGACGAAGGCTGGCGCCGCCGCAAGGACGGGCGCCGCTACTGGTGCCAGAGCCTCGTCGCCGCCCTGAAGGAGGACGACGGGCAGGTGACGGGCTACTCCGTGGTGCTGCGCGACGTCACTGAGCGCAAATCGAACGGCGACGACCTGCGCCGGCTCTTGACCACCGATCATCTGACCGGCGTCGCCAATCGCGCCCGGTTCTTCGAGCTCGCGGAGGCGGAGGAGTTCCGCTGGAGCCAGTACGGGCAGCCTCTCTCGGGGCTGATGATCGACGCCGACCATTTCAAGAAGATCAACGATGCGTACGGCCACCACGCGGGCGATGCGGTGCTGAAGGCCCTCGCCGCCACCTGCAAGAGCATGCTGCGGTCGGTAGACATCCTGGGCCGCCTCGGCGGCGAGGAATTCGCGATCCTGCTGCCGACCATCGACATCGAAGGCGCCCTGATCGTGGCCGAGCGTCTGCGCCGGGAGGTGGCCAACTCGGTCGTGGAGGTGGACGGCGTCGAGATCCGCTACACGGTGAGCGTCGGCTGCGCGACCATGGGTGGGCGCGTCACCAATACGAGCCGTCTGCTCCAGGCGGCCGACGAGGCGCTCTATTCGGTGAAGCGCGGGACGCGGAACGCCGTCGCCGCTTATTCGCCTCACCGCGCCATCGCCTGACGACGGCGGGCACCCATGCTGCTCCCACGCGAGGCCGTCCGCCGCGTTCTCGAAGCGAAGATCCGCGCCGAGATCGCGGCCGCCCGGCGGCTGAACGGCCGCGGGAGCGCGACCCTGCCGCCGGGCCCCTGGCCGGACGAAGTCAGTCTCTCCGAGGAGAGCCGCCCCGGCACCGGCTCTGACTCGCTGGAACGCCTATGGGTGGCGGCAGCCGTCAACGAGATGTTTCACCTCGATGACCATGGCGAGCAGGAGCGCCTGCCGGGCCTCCGGCGCTTCGGCGAATGGGTCGACGCTGTCGCCGGCTGCACCGAACGTGGCTTTGCCGCCGTCACGTTCACGACCTCGGGCTCCACCGGCGAGCCGAAACGCTGCACCCACCGAACCGCCGATCTCGCCGAAGAGGTCGACCACCTCGCCTCCCTGTTCGCCGACCGCGCGCGCCTCGTCGCCGCCGTCCCGCCCCACCACATCTACGGCTTCCTGTTCACGGTGCTGCTCCCGGACCGCTTGGGCCGCCCCGTCGTCGCGGTCGCCGAGGCGGGATCGCTGCGGGCGGGGGACCTTCTCGTCTCCTTTCCGGACCACTGGGCCTTCGTCGAGCGCTCCACCTCGGCTTTCGCGGACGACGTCTCGGGCGTGACCTCCACGGCACCGTGCCCGCCCGCTCTTATCGCCGCGCTGATGGACAAGGGGCTCGGCGGCTTCACGGAGGTCTACGGCTCCTCCGAAACCGCCGGCATCGGCACGCGGCGCTGGCCCGCCGGCGACTACACCCTCATGCCGCACTGGACGAAAGCCGCGGAGGAGAGCGACGCAACCCTCCTCGAGCGGCGCGACGGCCGCCGGGCCGAACTCATGGATCGGCTCGCCTGGACCGATGCGCGCAGCTTTCGGGTCGAGGGGCGGCGGGACTCCGCCGTTCAGGTCGCCGGCATCAACGTGTTTCCGGCCCGGGTCGCGGCGGTGCTGAAGGAGCACCCGGACGTCGCGGACGCCGCGGTTCGCGGTACGGCTCTGGCGGAGGGCGGGCGCCTCAAGGCCTTTATCGTGCCGCGGGATCCGGAGGCGGATGTCGGTGCGCTGGACGAGAGCTTGCGGGCCTGGGCGGCGGAGCGCCTCGCGTCGCCCGAACGACCGCAGGCCTACCGCTTCGGGCCGGCCCTGCCGCGGGGCGACCTCGGCAAGCTGAAGGATTGGTAGGGCAGGCCGGCCAAGACCGCCACCGGCGCGGAGCTCTGGCCCCGCACGCTCAGGACTGCAGGACCTTCCGCTTCTCCGGCTGTTGAGTGCGGCCGGCTTCGTCGTGGAGAAGGCTCGCGATGAGGCTCAGGATCTCGCTGATCTCGACGGCATATTCACGCTTCAGCCCCGTCAGGGCCATCTCGTCGAACATCACAGGCGTCCCGAACCTTGGGTCGATGACGGCCCAGCCCTCGGGCGTTTCCTGGATGATGTAGCGCTTCGACATGTCGGCGGCCCCGTTCCACCGCTCTTAAGGCATGGCCCGTGTCGGTGCTGTGACGGAGCTTTACGCCGGATTGCCCGACCCGCCCACGCGACCTGTGAGCACCCCCGAGGAGCGCTTGCCCGGGGCGCCGCGCGCCTGTGCGAAGCGGTGCTCGACCGCGCCGAGGACCGAATGGAGCAGGGCGGCGGGAACCCGGCGCCAGGGCACGCTGAGCCAGCGCAGGAGGACGAAATAGGCGAGGGTCGGAACGAAAGCCGAGCCCAGGGCCCTGACGGCAAGATCGACGGGATTGAAGCGTGGGAGCATGGGACGAACAACGACAAACGCCAGTCAAGAACGTGCTTCGCGGGCTTTGGTTCGCGAGATCGGCGGCGGGAGGGAGCCTTCGCGCCCTCGGCGCATGACCGATTTATGACGCCGATGGCCTTCGTCCACAAGTTCCCGAGGCTGCCGCCGCGCCGAAAATCGCCTCGCCTCGCATCAACTTAAGCCAAAGTTCAAGTTTGGCCGGTAGGACTGGCGCGACCCGATCCAGCTGTCTTGGTCTGATGCACAAGGCTCGTCCTTCGCCCCATGCCTTTCTCGTGCCGGTGCATGCCGCCGGCGCTTGCCGCGCGCCTCGGCCGGCGCGGCTCGGGCGCTGAGATGCCTCACACGAAGCAAAAGGGGGCGTCCGGCCTCCTCGATCTCAGCGACACCAAGGCGCTTTTGCATCGCTGGCGCTCCCTGCTGCCCTTCGCGGGCGGGCTGCCGGCCTACGAGGATTTCGTGCTCGGCAATCTTGGACGGCAGGCCGACGGCGCCGCCCTCGTGGCCGCAGCACCGGAAGGGGGCAGTCATATCCTCTGGGCCGGCGCCCACGTCGAGGCCTGGGTCGGGCCGGACCTTGCCGGGCGACGGCTGGCGGACCTCCCGAACGGCATCGGCCGGGTCATCATCGAATTCGTCGACCGTGCGCTCGCCACGCGCGAGCCCGCCCGCACCACGCTGAGCCGCTCGGAAGCCGGATCGGTGGAGGTCCGGGACGTGCTCGCCCTGCCCCTGGCGAACCGGGGCGGCGAGCCGGCTGTGCTCCTCTACCTTGGCGCCCATTCGACGACCCACAGCCTGATGGACGCGGTCCTGCGCTCGACGAAGCAGGGCATGGTGGCGCTGTCGGCGGTGCGCGCCGTGGACGGGCAGATCGTCGACCTGCGCATCATCGCGCTGAACGACAGCGCCGCGCGGCTGATGCGGCGCCCCGTCGAGGCCCTAATGTGGACCTGCGCGTCCGAGGTGCTGCCGAATCTGCAGAACACCGACGGCCTCGCCGCCCTCATCGGCATCCTGGAGGCCGGCGAGGCGGGGGAGTTCGAGCTGAGCTATCCGGCCTCGGACGGGCCCGTTCACCTGAAGGTGAGCGCCGGCGCCATCGGCGACCTTCTCGCCGTGACCCTCACGGACGTGGGAGACCTGAAGGAGCGCGAGGCTTCGTTCCGCCTGCTCTTCGACGACAACCCCATGCCGATGTGGCTCTACGACCCGGCAACCCTGCGGTTCGTGAACGTCAACGAGGCGGCGCTCAGCCATTACGGCTACAGCCGCGACCAGTTCCTGTCCATGACGCTGCTCGACATCCGGCCAGCCGAGGACCACGAGACGTTCCGCGCCGCTCTCGACCCGAATGGCGTGCCGCCGCCCGTCGATCTTCCGGGCCGCCACCTGAAAGCGGACGGGACGGTGATCGAGGTGTCGGGCCGTGCCCGGCCGCTCACCTTCCGGGGCAAGAGCGCGGTGCTGGTCGCCGTGACGGACGTGACGGACCGCAACCGCTATGCGGCGGGCCTCCAGGAGGCCAAGGAGGCGGCCGAGCAGGCGAGCCGGGCAAAGTCCGACTTCCTCGCCACCATGAGCCACGAGATCCGCACGCCCCTCAACGGCATCATCGGCTATACGGACCTGCTGCTCGAAGCCGGCAACGCGAACGTGCAGGATCGTCTCTACCTCGAGCGGATCCGCAATTCGGGCACGGCACTCCTCACGGTGGTGAACGACGTGCTCGACTTCTCGAAGGTCGAGGCGGGGCAGATCGAACTCGACCCATCGCCCTTCTACCTGGCCGCCATGGCGCGCAACGCGGTGTCCATCGTCAGCAGCGAGGCGGAGCGCAAGGGCCTCCATCTCGCCTTCGACTGCCCGCAGGACCTGCCGCCTCTGGTGGTTGGGGACGAGAGCCGGCTGCAGCAGGTTCTGCTCAACTTCCTCAACAATGCGCTGAAGTTCACCCCCTCGGGCCGCGTCACGCTGAGGCTCAAGAACCGCTCCACCGCCGGGCGCGTCGAATCGGTGCGCTTCGAGGTCGAGGATACCGGCATCGGCATCCCCGCCGATCGGCGCGACCAGCTCTTCCAGCGGTTCAGCCAGGTGGACGGCTCGATCCGCCGGGAGTTCGGCGGGACGGGGCTGGGGCTTGCCATTTCCAAGCGCCTCATCGAGCACATGGGCGGCGAGATCGGCTTCGACAGCACCCCCGGCGAGGGATCGACGTTCTGGTTCACGGTACGCCTGCCCCACGCACAGGCGCCCCGGGCTGGAGCGAAGCCCGCCGGCAAGGCGCCGCTGCAGGCCTCGGCGCAGATCCTCCTCGCGGAGGACAACGAGATCAACCAAGATATCGCGCGCACGCTTCTCGAGGCGGCCGGCCACACGGTCCATATCGCGGCGGACGGCGCTGCGGCCGTCGCGGCGGCCCGCGCCAAGCGCTTCGACGTGATCCTGATGGACATTCAAATGCCCGTGATGGACGGCATCGCCGCTACCCGGCAGATCCGCCATCCGGAACACCCGGCGCACGACGTGCCGGTGATCGCCCTCACGGCGAACGTGCTGCCGCAGCAAGTAGCGGCCTTCCGCGCCGCCGGGATGGACGATCATATCGGCAAGCCCTTCAAGCGCGACGAGCTCCATGCCGTGATCGGCCGCTGGATCGGGAAGCGCTCCCCGGGGCTCAACCCCGCCGCAGAGGTCGCCTAGCGAACCCTGCGAGGCGACACAGGCGTTGACGGCACCCATGGAGCGGTGCCCCAGCTCGCCGGCAGGCGGCGCCCGTGCTCTTGCTTGTTGGCGTGGTCCAAGGTTTATGCGTCATGGACGAGGCGGCCTCCGCGCGAGGCCTCGCGACCTGATGCAGACCAGAGAAGCCCACGTGCCGTCCTCCCCCGCCGAGTTCCTCCCTCTGGGCCGGATGAAGTGGGTGCTCGTCGGGATCACGGTTCTGGGCGCCCTGCTGTCGATCTTCGGCGCAAGGCGTGAGGCAGCGCAGTTCGTGGCCCTTGAGCGGCTGCGCTTCGAGCAGCAGGTCGATGAAAGCCTGGCGGAGCTGCAGCGGGGCCTGCGCTCCCGCGAGGTGCTCATGAACGCGGTCGCGGCGCTCTTCAATCCAGGCGAGCCGATCCAGCGCGGGGCGCTCGCCCGCTACGGTCGCAACTTTCTCAATCTCAGCCCCGAGGTCACGGCGATCTCCTGGCTGCCTGCGGTCGCCCCCGACCGCGTCCCGGACGTCCTACAGGTGCTGCGGGATTCGGGCATCGAGAACCCGGTCATCTTCGGCCAGAATCGCAGGCCCCTCGACGTTGCCACCCTCGGCTACGTGCCCCACGTCATTCTCGACGTGGAGCCGAAGGCGAGCGCGCCCGTGCTCCTCGGCGGCACGGCCTCGGACTGGCCGGAGCGGCGCAAGACCATCGACGATGCGCGCGCGACGCGGCTCGCCCAGACGCCCGGTCCCACCCGTCTCTTCCAGCCGCCGCACCCCTTCGCCTTCCTCGTCTATGCGCCGGTGTTTTCGGCGACCGACGATTATCTCGGCGCCGTCAGCTTCGCCTACCCGGTCGAGACCCTGTTCCGGCTTGCCTCCCCGCCGGCGATCGCCGGCTGGCCCTTCTCTTTTCACGTCTACGACGACCGGGACGATTTTGGGCGTGAGCGGCTGATCAGCATCGCGGCAACGGGCGAGGCGATCGCCGGGCGGGACTTTACGGCGACGGAACGGGGCGAGGGCATCGTCACGCGCAAAATCAGCTTCGCGGGCCAGCCGCTCCTCGTCGCCTTCGAGCCGACCTCGTCCTTCGGGGGGCGGGGCTGGGGCCGGGCGGCGGTCTTCGCCGCCATCGGCTTCCTGCTCACGGGCCTCGTGGTGCTCGCCGTCTGGCTCGTGGTGCAGAACGCTCACCGGCTTGCCGCGGAGGTGGCGGCCCGCCGCTCCGCGGAGGACCGGCTGCAGATCCTCATCCACGAGCTCAATCACCGCGTGCGCAACGTTCTCACGGTGGCGCAGTCCATCGTGACGCGCAGCCTGCGCCCCGACCTGGCCATGGAAGACGTGAAGGCGACGGTCGTCGGCCGTTATCAGGCTCTGGCGGGGGCCATGGCGATCCTCACGGACAACGAATGGCGGGGCGCCGACCTGCACCGGATCCTGCAGGCCGAAATGCTCCCCTATACGGGCCGCTACGACGCCCGCGGCCCCGACGTCACCCTGCGCCCGCGGGCGGCGCAGACGATCACGCTGCTGCTTCACGAGCTCACCACCAACTCGGCCAAATACGGGGCGCTCTCGGTGCCCGGCGGCTCCGTCACGCTGACCTGGGCCATCGACATGGCCGGCGCCGTCCCGGAGTTCCATCTCACCTGGGCGGAGGCGGGCGGCCCGCCCGTCAGCCAGCCCACCCGCAGCGGCTTCGGCACCCAGATCATCGCCCGCGTCACGCCCCAGGACCTCGCCGGCCGCGCCGCCATCGATTACCGCCCCGAGGGCATCGTCTACACGCTCACGGCCTCGTTGAGCGAGATCACCGACCAACCCGCCGCGCGCCCGGCCGGCGCGGCCTGACGGCGCGGCCAAGGTCATCCGCCTGACGTGGAGATCCGGCAAGCTCTCCCGTCCTTCATCCGAGCGGGAGCCCTGTCATGACCGCCGTCCTCGATCCGACGCCGCACATCGAGGCCATCGTCGCCCTGGCCGAGGAGATCGCGCGTCTCGCGCCGGACTGCGCCGAGCAGGCCGCGAAGATCGCCGAGTTCGCCCGGGAACTCGGCACCTGCAGCCCGGACCGGTCCACCATCGAGGACGCCATCGAGAGCCAGATGGTCGACGGAGAGCTGAGTGATCCTCAATTGCGGAGCGTCACCTCCGCGGTGGTGAGATCGCTGAAGGTGAGCTGAGCGGGAGCCGACATCCGGATGTCACGAAGCGGTGCTAGGGCTTGCGGCAAGGCAATGGCCCGGGTGGCTGGGGCGGGCACGGATGAACTGCAGCCCCGGCCGTCCGCCGTTGCCGACCCGGCCGGCCGCGGGATTAGCCCGAGACGACGCTCAGCCCCACCACGAAGATTACCGCAACGGCGGCGATGAAGCCGATGAAGAGCGTCGGGATTCCGTCATGCTTGTTGTGGGCGGCGGAGGTCTTGCGACTGCCCGAACGCCAGCGCTGGAAGCGCTCCTGATACCGGGCGAACCGGATCTGCTCGGGCCGGAGCGGCGTGCCGGCGGCCTCCTCGCAGGTGCCGAGCATGGCCATGCCGGGATCGAACACCTCCGTCTTGTCGCCCGTGGCGCCGCTGTTGATGTCGGCTTTCAGCATCGCCATCGTGGGCTTTTCCACATCGGCCGGCGGCGGGTCGATGGGCTTGATCGTGTGCGTCGGGGGCACATCGGGCAGGCTCTTGTTCGACACGAAACTCTCCTCCGGCCAACCGGATGCGGGCAGGGCCGCTCCTTGTTGTCAAAGCCCGGGGCTCCGGAAGGGTTCCGGCCTGCGACGAGAGCGGAGGCCTAGCCGATGGCTGCGACGGCAAGGAGCAGGACGACCGCGCCCGTGAGGGCGGGCCTGAGACGCCCGTACCAGGGCGGCGTGAGGCCGGCCCTCACCGTGGAGAGGTCGTAGGCAACAAGCCCCAGGAAGCCGACGATCAGTCCCAGGAGCGCCAGACGTTCCGGCAGGAGGAGGCACCCGAAGGCGAGAAGCTGCGGCAAAACTGAAACCGCATAGCGCCACGGCTCGTGGGCTTCCGTCCGGTCCCGGGGCAGCAGAACCCCCCATTGCGCCCCGCCGAGGAAGGAGAGGATGCAGGCTCCGTAGGCTGCCAGCGCCGCCTCTGGGTCAATCCCGAACGGGCTCCAGTCGATCAAGGCTGCGAGCGTCAGGGCCGCGAACGGGATGACGCCGGACCAGCCGAGCAGAAAGGGTGTACTGGGGGACCGGGCGGGGGCGGACATCGGGTTCCTCGGCGGCTGGAGCTTCGCGGCAGGCTGACGCTGGCAGGAACGGGCCCTCGCGCGGGCCGTTCCCGCAAGGAGCCCGCGCCGATTGGCGCAGCCCAGGAGACGGAGCATGCCACAGAGCGAGACCCCGACCGACCGGCATCGGCTTGCCTTCCGGCAGGCCCTGGCCGGGGTGCCTCAAGGCGGGAGGGTCGCCGTCCTGTGCCACAACGATGCGGATGGGCTATCGGCCGGCGCGGTCCTCGCGCGGGGCCTTGCGGCCCAGGGCTTCGAAGCGGTCCCGCGGCTCGTCGGACGCGGCGAGAGCGCCTGGGACGGGGCGGTGGCGGACGGGATCGGAAGGGTCGACCCAGCCCTGGTGGTCGTGACGGACCTCGGTGTCCGGGCGGAGCCGGTGGCGCCGGGCCGCCCCACGATCCTGATCGACCACCACGTGCCTCAGGGCGTGCCGCGGGAGGCCGTGGTCGTCTCGGGCTACGGGGAGGATCCGACGCCCTCCTCGAGCCTTCTCGCCTATCGCTGCCTCGAGGCGCTCGGGAACATGAAGCCCCTTTTGTGGATCGCGGCGCTCGGCATGATCGGCGATTATGGTGAGAAGGCGTCTTTTCCGGAACTCGCGCAGGCGAGGGAAGGGGCCACGGCAAAGATTCTGCGGGAGGCGACCTCCCTCATCAACGCCCCCCGGCGCTCCGCCTCGGGCGATGCCGCGCCGGCTTTCGATCTCCTCATGCGGGCCGGCTCCCCGGAGGAGATCGTCTCGGGGGAGCACCCGGAAACGGCGCTCCTGCAGGCGGCTCGCGACGAGGTGAAGCGCGAGCTCGACGCCGCTCGGCGCCTGCCCCCGCGCTTCGCAGGCCCGGTGGCGCTGATCGTGATGCACTCGCCCTGCCAGATCCACCCCCTCGTGGCCCAGTCCTGGACCGGTCGGCTGCGCAAGCAGATCGTGATCGCCGCCAATACCGGGTTCCGGGAGGGGTACGTTCACTTCGCCGCCCGAACCGCCGGCGGGCAGAACCTCGTCCGGTTCCTGCGGGAGCATGCCCCGGCGGGTGCGGATCCGAAGGCCTACGGGCAGGGGCATGAGGGCGCCTCGGGCGGCGCGCTCCCCCTTGCCGACTGGGAACTGTTCCTCCAGGGGCTGGGCTTTTCGCCGGAGGGCAGGGCATCCCGGGCGGGCGGCCGGACGTCCGCCGGCGAGCGCCAGGGCAAGTCCGCCTGACCGGCCAACCGTCCCTCACAAGCGCCTCATTGGATTTTCACGCCTAGCATTCGGGGAGGACGGTGCTAGTTAGTGCCGGTCTCGATCATCGGAAGGTATGTTCGATCCGCGCCTACTTCGGGGTTTGCGGTCCGTCGCGTCAGAGCAGAAGCCTATGGATCACAAGGAAGACAACGACAGGGCGGGCGCGCATCTCCCGGCGGGGGATGTCCAGGGCGATGGCCAAAGCGTGGGCGTGCCGGCCGCAGGCGAGCACGAGAACGTTTCGTACAATCCCACCGGCGGGCCCGGAATCTACCACTGGCAGGAGGCGACGATCACTCGCCCGGGCCTCAACGAGCGCGGCAGCGTGTTCTTCGCCGCGATCGAGATGACCCGGATGCCGATGATCCTCACGGATCCGAACCTGCCGGACAACCCCATCGTTTTCGCCAACCGCGCCTTCCAGGACCTCACGGGCTATGCGGAAGCCGAGATCCTGGGGCGCAACTGCCGCTTTCTCCAGGGCGCCAACACGGACCGCGAGAAGGTCCGTGAGTTGCGCGAGGCCGTCGAGGGCCAGCACGCGGTCTCGGTCGAGCTCCTGAACTACAAGCGGGACGGCTCGCCGTTCTGGAACGCCTGCTTCGTCGCCCCGGTCTTCGACACCGATGGCAAGCTCCTCTACTTCTTCGCCTCGCAGCTCGACGTCACCCGCCGCCGCACGTCCGAAGCCGCGTTCCGGCAGGCCCAGAAGATGGAAAGCATCGGCCAGCTCACCGCAGGCCTCGCGCACGACTTCAACAACCTGCTGCAAGTGATTTCCGGCAGCCTCGAAATGGCGCTCGGCCGGACCGACGACGAGGCTTTGCGCCGCCCCCTCGAGAATGCGGCCCGTGCGGCCGACCGGGGAGCGAAGCTCACGAAGCAGCTTCTCGCCTTCGCCCGCAAGACGCGTCTCGAGCCGAAATCCACCCAGTTGAACACCCTCATCGTCGAGTTCGGCGACATGCTGGAGAATTCGGTGGGGCCGCAGATCGAGCTGCAGTTCAACCTGCGGCCCCGCGTTCCGCCGGCCCTCGTCGATCCGGTCCATCTCGAGATGGCGGTGCTCAACGTGCTCATCAACGCGCGGGACGCGATGCCGAACGGCGGCACCGTGACGATCGGCACCTCGCGGCTCCACATCAACGGCGATGCGGCCGCGCACCATCTGCCGCCCGGCGAATACGTCGCCCTCACCGTCGCGGACGAGGGCGAGGGCATGCCGCCCCACGTCCTGGAGCGGGCGACCGAACCCTTCTTCACCACGAAGAGCCAAGGCAAGGGAACGGGGCTCGGCCTTGCGATGGTGCACGGCTTCGTTCAGCAGTCCCTCGGCCGGCTCGACATCGAGAGCGAGCGGGGCAAGGGCACCACCATCCGCATGCTGTTCCCAGTGGCGGGCGACAAGGTGGCCGCGAAGCCTGCTCCGCAACTCCGAGGGCTCGAACCCCAGGGGCAGGCCGAGACGATCCTCGTGGTCGAGGACAACACCGACGTTCTGGAACTCGCCAAGGATCACCTCATGGCGCTCGGCTACACGGTGCTCTCGGCCCGCGATGCCGACGAGGCGCTCGCCGCCTTCGACGCGGCCGGCGGCAAGGTCGATCTTCTGTTCACCGACCTCGTGATGCCGGGCAGCATGAACGGGCTTGCCCTCGTCGACGTGGTGCGGGAGCGCTCCCCCGACATCGCCGTCCTGCTCACGACGGGGTACAACGAGGAGCTTCTGATGGAGGGACCGAAGGCCATCGGGGCCGACGTCCTCGGCAAGCCCTACCGCAGGCCCGAACTGGCCGACCGGGTGCGTGCCGCCCTCAACGGCCGCGGCCGGGCGGCGGCCGTGGCGAGGGAGCCGGGCTACCGCGGCCCGCGGCACGAAGGCTAAGGGTCGCCTTCGGTCGGCCGCTAACCTGCCGTAACGTCGGGCGAATTCTCATCAGAAAGTTGCAGGCACGGCGGCTTCCGGCGGGGGTTCCGCTGGCGTTTCGTTAAGGGGCCGAGGGGTACAACAGGGCGAAAGGCGGCGGTCGGAACGCCGTCCTGTCGGCAGGGCCAAAGGTGACCGAACCCGTCTCTTCCCTCTCAGGCCCGCGCTTCGCAAGGCGCTTCCGGGCTCTCGCGCGGGCACTTCTCGCGGCCGCGGGTCTGGCCGTCCTCGGTCTGCCTGCCGCTGCGGACGAGCCCCTGCGTCTAAGGATCGTCGGCGGGCTGGCCGGCATCAACCAGTTCACCCAGCACGAGGAGCCGTTCTGGACAAAACGGATCGGCGAACTCTCGGGCGGACGGATCGCAGCCACCATCCACCCCTTCGACCGCAGCGGCCTGCGCGGGCAGGACATGCTTCAGTTGATGAAGCTGGGCGTGGTGCCGTTCGGAACGACCCTTCTTTCCATCGTGGGCGGCGACGAGCCGGAGCTCAGCGGCGTCGATCTGCCGGGCCTCAACCCGGACATCGCCACCCTCGAGAAGAGCGTCACGGCCTACCGGTCCCACCTGCGGGGCGTCCTGCAGGATCGGTACGGGGTGGAGCTTCTCGGCATCTATGCCTACCCGGCGCAGGTGCTGTTCTGCGCCAAATCCTTCACGGGCCTGAAGGATCTTGCCGGACGCAAGGTGCGTACCTCGTCGGTCGCCCAATCCGAATTCGTCACGGCTCTCGGCGCCACGCCGGTGATCATCCCGTTCGCCGAGATGGTGAGCGCCGTGCAGCGCGGCGTCGTGGATTGCGCCATCACCGGAACCCTGAGCGGCTTCGAAACGGGTCTCTTCGACGTGACGACGCACGTCCATGCCATGGCGCTGTCCTGGGGGCTGTCCTTCTTCGGCGCCAATCGTGCGGCCTGGGAGAGCATCGCTCCCGATCTGCGCACGGTCATCCGATCCGGCGTGAGCGATCTCGAGCGGCGCATCTGGGAGGCGGCGGGCCGGGAGACGGCCCGGGGGCTTGCCTGCAATGCGGGAACGCTGAGCTGCTCCCCCGACCGCTTCGGCCGCATGACCCTCGTACCGGTCTCGGCTGACGACGACGAGCGGCGCCGCGGGCTCCTGGTCAGGACCGTTCTTCCGGCCTGGATCGAACGGTGCGGGCCTGCCTGCGTGGAGGCCTGGAACGGCACCCTCGCGCCGGTCACGGGCATCCGGGCCGAGGGCGAGTGATGGCGGTTCCTCGCTGCCAGAGGGGCGTGAGCTGACCATGCCGCGCATGCGCATGAGAATTGCCGTGGCGCTCGGCGCCGCGCTCGTCTCGGCCACCTTGATCGGGGGCACGGTTCTCGTCCTCGAGCGCACGTGGCACACGGCGCGCGAGAGCGCCCGCCAGTCGCTGCAGCGCACGGCGCAGATCATCGAGAACGCGTTCAACCGCCAGCTCCTGCAAGCCGACGGCGCCCTCGCCGGGTTGCCCGCCCTGTTCCGCTCGGCGGGCCAGGCGGGGTGGGCACCTTCGTCCCACACGGCCAACCTTCTGCTGGAGGGCTACAACGCCCAGAATCTCGCTTTCCGCGATATCCTGATCGTGCATCCCGACGGTCAGGTCTGGGCATCGGGGCGCCCCCGGTCGGGCAACCGGCGCCTGCCGATCCCGCGCGAGGATCTCGCCGGCAAGGTGAACGCCTTCGCGACCTCCGTTCTCGGGCCCGTCCGCAACCCCTCGACGGGCGAATGGTCGATCTATCTCGGGCGCAAGGTCACCCTGCCGACCCTGGGCGCGATGATCGCCGTCGCCGAGGTGCCTCTCGCCTCCCTCACCAGCAGCCTTGCCGACGCGGCGGGCGACATCCCGGGACAGCGCATCGCGCTGAAGACGGGAGACCGGCGCCTCCTCGCGAGCCTGCCCCACGACGAGCGTGCCATTGGCCAGCCCGTCACCCTGTCGACGAACCAGGAGCAGGCCGACGGGCGGGCCTTCAGCCTGCCTGAAACGAGTTCGGGCCCGGCCAGTCTCGCGGTGGCGCGACAAGCCCTTTACGGGGACATCCGGGTGGTGGTGACGCTCCCCGAGCGAACCGCGCTCGCCGACTGGATGCACAACCGCAACCGGCTCCTGGCGATGCTCCTCGTTACCGAGCTGCTGGTGATCGGCTCGACGATCGCGCTCTTCTGGGCGCTGCGCCGGCAGGAGCAACTGGAGCGGGAGCGGCAGCAGGCCCGATTGATGCTCGAGAACGCCATCGACGCCATGTCGGACGGCTTCGTGATGTGGGACCGGGACGACCGGCTCGTCACCTGCAACAGGACCTACCGCGAGCTCTATGCGGAGAGCGCCGAATTCATCCGCCCGGGCGCGAGCTTCGCGGAGATCATGCGGCGCGGCGCCGAGAACGGCCAGTACCCGCAGGTTCACGCGGACCTCGATGCCTGGCTCGCCGAGATGGTCGCTTGGCACCAGAGCGCGCAGGGCAGCATGGAGCGCCTCCTGCCTGACGGTCGCTGGCTTCTCGTGACCGAGCGGCGCACGGCCACCGGCGAGATCGTCGGCATCCGAACGGATATCACGGCCCTGAAGCAGGCCCTCGACGAGCTCGCGGCCGCCAACGAACGGGCCGGCCGCGCCACCGCGGAGGCTCAGGCCGCCCGGGCGGCGGCGGAGGCGGCCAGCCATGCCAAGAGCGAGTTCCTGGCCTCCATGAGCCACGAGATCAGGACGCCGCTTAACGGGATTCTCGGCTACACGGACCTTCTCCTCGACGACGCCCACCTCACGCCCAATCAGGCGCGCCAGCTCTCCCGCGTGAAGTCGGCGGGCGCTGCGCTCCTGACGGTGGTGAACGACATCCTCGATTTTTCGAAGATCGAGGCGGGGCATGTGGAGATCGAGCCCAGGCCCTTCGCGGCCGTGGCCCTTCTCGACAATGCCGTGTCGATGATGCGCTCCATCGCGGACCGCAAGGGCCTGGCGCTCGGCCTCGAGATCGATCCCGCTCTCCCGCCGATGCTGATGGGCGACGAGGACCGGCTGCGGCAGGTGCTGCTCAATCTTCTCAACAACGCCGTCAAGTTCACCCATGCAGGGTCGGTAGGTGTGGAGGTCCGGGTCGAGAGTCGCTCCGACGAGGCCTGCACGGTTCACTTCGCCGTCTCGGATACCGGGATCGGCATTCCGCCCCAGCAGATCGAGCGCCTGTTCCAGCGCTTCTCCCAGGTGGACAGCTCCATCCGCCGCGAGTTCGGCGGCACGGGCCTCGGCCTTGCGATCTCCAAGCGCCTCGTCGAGCTCATGGGCGGGGAGATCGGCCTCGAGAGCCTGGAAGGGGAGGGCTCCACCTTCTGGTTCCGCGTCAGACTTCCCGTCGCCCAGGAGCGCCGACGCGCTGAGCGCGGGGCGACCCCAAAGGCGATCCCCAAGAGCGCCGGGGCACGGATTCTTCTCGCCGAAGACAACGAGATCAACCAGGAGATCGCCCGCACGGTGCTGGAGGCGGCAGGATACCACGTCGACGTGGTGCCGGACGGGGCGGCGGCGTTGAGCGCCGTCCAGGCGGACGCGTACGATCTCGTGCTCATGGACGTGCAGATGCCGGTGATGGATGGGATCACGGCGACGCACCGCATCCGGGCGCTCGAGGGCGAGCAGCGCGAGATCCCGATCATCGCCATGACGGCGAACGTGCTGCCCCAGCAGGTGGCCGCCTTCCGGGCCGCCGGCATGGACGACCACGTGGGCAAGCCGTTCAAGCGCGAGGAGCTCTACGCCACCATCGAACGGTGGCGGGGCCAAAGCTCCCGCCGGAACGCGTCCGCGGCCTGACCCGTAACGCGCCCTGAACGGAAAGGGGAGAGCTCACGCTCTCCCCATCCTCGGCTTAGTCGTACAGGACGGTGGCGATCTTGGCGTCGTCGATGTTCGACTTGTCGTAGTAGAAGAAGCCGGTGTCGATCACCTTGTCGAGCTTCTCGCCCTTCAGCGCCTTCACGGCCGCCTCGACGGTCTTGTAGCCGATACCGACCGGGTTCTGGGTGATCGCGCCCGCCATCAGCCCGTCGCGGATCGCCTGCTTCTGCTGCTTGCCGGAATCGTAGCCGATGATCACGAGCTTGCGGTTCATCTCGCGGGCACCGTTCACCACGCCGATGGCCGACCCTTCGTTCGCGCCGAAGATGCCCTTGAGCCGCGGATTGGCCTGAAGGATCGACTTCGTGATCTCCGTCGATTTCAGGTGATCGCCTCCGCCGTACTGCACGCTCACGATGTTGATCTTCGGGTACTTCTCCTTCACCCGGTTGAGGAAGCCGTCGCGCCGGTCGATGCCCGTGCGGCTCGTCTGGTCGTGCACCACGAGGGCGACGTCGCCCTCGCCGCCGATGAGTTCCGCCATCTTGTCGGCGGCCAGCGCCGCCGCCGCGAGGTTGTTCGTCGTCGCCGTCGTCACCGGGATCGGGCTGTCGACGCCGGAATCGAAAGCGACCACCGGGATCTTCGCGGCTTCGGCCTTGCGCAGCAGCGGAATCGCCGCCTGGCTGTCGAGGGCCGCAAAGCCGATCGCCTTCGGGTTCTTGGCGAGGGCGGCCGAGAGCATGTCGATCTGCTTGTCGACCATCGTCTCGCTGTCCGGGCCCTCGAAGGTGATGCGGACGTTGTGCTCCTTCGCGGCCTGTTCGGCGCCGGTCTTCACCGCCTGCCAGAACTGGTGCTGAAAGCCCTTCGAGACGAGGGGGATGTAGATCTCCTGGGCGAGGGCGGGCCCGCCGAAGGCGAGCATGGCGCCCGCCGCAACGGTGCCGATGAGGGTGCGTCTGTTCAGCATGGTTCCTCCGCTTGTGATCGAGCCGCTTGCGATGCAGCCTTGGTGCTCCGGGCAGTGCCGGTGCCATCCCCCCGGCCGGGCGGGGATCGCAGCGAGACTGCCGTCGTTAGATTCCTCCTCGTCGTTAGCCTCACGCCTTGCGGCGCAGGATGTCGGCGTAGACCGCCAGGATGATGATGACCCCCGTGACCACGGTCTGCCATTCCTGGGCGACCGAGAGGATCCGCAGGCCGTTGGTGAGCACGGAGATGATCAGCGCCCCGATGATGGTGCCAAGGATCGTCCCGCGTCCGCCGCTGAGGGACGTGCCGCCGATCACCACCGCCGCGATGGCGTCGAGCTCGTAACCCTGGCCGAGGGCCGGCTGGGCGGAGTTGAGGCGCGACGCGATGATGAGGCCGGCGATGCCGCAGATGGCGCCGGACAGCGTGTAGACGACGATCTTCCAGAAATCCGTGTTGACGCCCGAAAGCCGCACCGCCTCCTCGTTCGAGCCGAGGGCGAAGGTGTAGCGGCCGAGCGCCGTGCGGGTGAGAATGAGGCTCGAGACGATCGCCACCACGAAGAGGATCAGCACCCCGTTGGGGATGGGCAGGAACGGCAGCAAGTCCCCGATGAGGGATTCCTGCGAGATGACGGGAAAGTTCGGCGTGTCGTTGAAGTAGATCGGGCGCGTGCCGGAGATCACGAGCGACAGGCCCTTGAGAAGCATCATCATGCCAAGCGTCGCGATGAAGGGCGGGATGCGCATTTTGGCGATGAGGATGCCGGAGACCGAGCCGCTGAGCGCCCCGGCGGCGATCGCTGCCAGGATGCCGAGCGGCAGGGGCAGGCCCCAATAGGTGAGGACGACGCCGGCGATCACGGCGCAGAAGGTCATCAAGGTGCCGACGGACAGATCGATTCCGCCCGTGATGATCACGAAGGTGGCGGCCACCGCGAGCACCCCGTTCACCGCCGTCGCCTGCAGGATCGCGATGAGGTTGGCGCTCGTCAGAAAGTTGTCGGACGCGACGCTGAAGAACGCGAGCAGCACCACGAGGCTGGCGAAGGCTAGGATCTTCTGCCGGGTGGCCGGGCTGAACACGGCCTGCCGCACCGTGTCGAAGGCCGATTGCCGAGGGGCGAGGGTGCTCACGTCGCTCATGGGTCAAGCCGCTTTCCGGATCGTGGCGCTCTCGCGTTTCGTCGCGAGGCGCATGATGTCTTCCTGCGTTGCGCTTTCGCCTGGCAGTTCGCCGGTGAGGCGCCCCTCGCACATCACCGCGATGCGGTGGCTCATGCGCAGGATCTCCGGCAGCTCGGACGAGATCATCACGATGGCCTTGCCCTGCGCGGCGAGGGCGTTAAGGAGCTTGTAGATCTCGTTCTTGGCGCCGACGTCGATGCCGCGGGTGGGCTCGTCGAAGAACAGGATGTCGCAATCCCGCGCGAGCCACTTGGCGATCACGATCTTCTGCTGGTTGCCGCCCGACAGAAGCCGCACCTCCTGCTCCTCGGAGGGCGTGCGGATGCCGAGCCGCCCGATGAAGGCGCGGGTCGTGCTGCGGATCTGTCGCCGCTTCAGGAAGGTGCGCAGCGCGAGGAACCGGCCAAGGCACGGCATCACCACGTTGGCGGCCACGTCCATCCCGGTCGCAAGGCCGAAGCGCTTGCGGTCCTCCGACAGATAGCCGATGCCGAGCCGCACCGCATCCCGGGGCGAGCGGATTACGGCGCGCCTGCCATGTATGTGGATCTCGCCGGCATCGAGCGGATCCGCCCCGAAGATCGCGCGCGCCACCTCCGTGCGACCGGCCCCCATGAGGCCGGCAAAGCCGAGGATCTCGCCCCTGCGGAGGCGAAAGCTCACGTCGCGGATCGCGTCGCCCCGGCGCAGGTTCTTCACCTCCAGCACCACCTCGCCGTGGCTGTGGGCCGCCGTCTCGTCCCGGGTCTCGGTGAGGCTGCGGCCCACCATCATGGCGATGATGGTGTCCATGCTCGTGGTGGCGGTCGGCACAGTGCCGACATATTCGCCGTCGCGCATCACGGTGACGCGATCGGAGATCTCCTTCAGCTCGTCCATCTTGTGGGAGATGTAGACGATGCCGACGCCCTCGGTCTTGAGCTGGCGGATGATGCGGAAGAGCTCGGCGATCTCCTGGTTGTTCAGGGCGGCCGTGGGCTCGTCCATGATGAGCACGCGGGCGTTGAAGGAGAGTGCCTTGGCGATCTCCACCATCTGCTGCTTCGCCACCGTGAGGGTGCCCACCTCCGTGCGCGGGTCGAGCCGCAGGTTCATGCGACGGAAGAGGGCGTCGGCGTTGCGGTTGAGCGCGTCGTCGTCGAGGAGGAGGCCGCCCGCCCGCCGGGGCTCGCGGCCGATGTAGATGTTCTGCGCCGCCGTGAGATCGTTCATCAGGTTGAGCTCCTGATGGATGATGCTGACCCCGAGATCCTGGGCCGCCCGCGGGGAGGGGATCGCAACGGGCCGGCCGTCGATGCGAATCTCGCCCGCATCCTTGGCGTAGATTCCGGCGAGCACCTTCATGAGCGTGGATTTGCCGGCGCCGTTCTCGCCCATGAGGGCATGGACCTCGCCGGGCAGGAGGTCGAAGCGGGCGCCCTTGAGCGCGCGCACCCCCGGGAACGCCTTGTCGAGGCCCGCGATCTCGACGAGCGGCGTCATGACCCAGGGCGCCCCTCCGAAGGACGGGCGGCGGGGGGCTGAGGGCCGGCGACGCGGGACAGGAGCATGGGGACCCTGACGTGACGTTCGGTCACCAGAATACAGATGACCGAGCGCAGGGGAAGCGGGTGTTTGCGCTTTCGGCCCAGCGCCCTTCTTTCGTCGTGGACGGGCCCGCCTTGCTGACGCGAGAGGAATGTCGCAATCTGGCGTCGAGACCGCCGGGAGCCACGGGCCCCAAGGCGGCGGCGAACGACGCCCTCGGGCGCAGGGAGGAACACGATGGTTTCGAAGAAGGCACTTCTCGGTGCGCTGGCGGCCGCCCTTGGCCTTGCGGCGCCGGCGCTCGCGGCGGAGCTGAAGCTCGGCTACTCGCTCGCGCCCACGTCCCATTACGGCGTCGGCGCCACCGCGATGGCGGAGGAACTGGCCAAGCGCACCAACGGCAAGTGGACGATCAAGCAGTTCCCGGCGAACGCCCTCGGCGGCGAGCGCGAGATGGTGGAAGGTGCGCAGATCGGAACGGTGGACATCGTCGTGACCTCCACGGGCCCGGTGGGCAACTTCGTGCCGGACACCCTCCTCACCGACGTGCCCTTCCTGTTCAAGGACTACAAGCACGCCCACGCGGTGCTGGACGGTCCCATCGGGCAGCGGATTCTCGACCAGTTTCCGAAGCACGGGCTGATCGGCCTCGCCTGGGGCGAGAATGGGTTCCGCAATCTCACCAATTCGAAGCGCCCCGTGAAGACCCCGGAAGACGCCAAGGGCCTCAAGGTCCGCACCATGGAGAACCAGGTGCACATGACGGCCTTCCGCACCATCGGCGTTCTGCCGACCCCCATGGCGTTCCCGGAGCTCTTCACGGCCTTGCAGCAGGGCACCGTGGACGGCCAGGAGAACCCGATCGGCGTGATCCTCTCGGCGAAGTTCCCACAGGTGCAGAAGTACCTGACGCTGACCCAGCACGTCTATTCGCCGGCGCTCATCATCCTGTCGCCGGCGGTTTGGGACAAGCTCTCGGCCGATGAGAAGACGGCCTTCAAGGAAGCCGCGAAGGTCGGCGCCGCCGCCATGCGCAAGAAGGCCTTCGACGATGCCGAGAACGGCGTGGCGGAGCTCAGGAAGCAGGGCATGGAGGTCGTGACGGATCTCGACCGCAAGGCCTTCGAGGAGGCCCTGAAGCCTGCCTTTGCGGAGTACGCCAAGCGGTTCGGCCAGGACAAGATCGACGAGATCCGGAACTATAAGTACTGATCGGATGCGCGGCCCGCTCCTCGCGGGCCGCGCCGCCGCGCCGGCGGCCGACCAGACGACCTTGAAGGGGGCACGGCATTGCCGGACGGGGTGGGCGCAGTTCGCGCAGATGGCGGTCTCCTGCGCGCCATCGATCGGCGCGTCGTCTGGGCTAACCGCGCCCTCATGATCGCGGCGCTCGCCGCGATGGCGGTGATCGTGTTCGCCAACGTGATGCTGCGCTACCTCACGGACGCCTCCATCGAGTGGTCCGAGGAGGTGGCGCGCTATCTCATGATCTGGCTCACCTTCCTCGGCATCGGCCCCGTCCTGCGCGTCGGCGGCCACATCGCCGTCGAGAGCCTGCAGGAGGCCTTGCCCTCCGGCGCCGCGCGGATCCTACGAACCCTCGTCCTGACCCTCGTCGCGGTCCTGTGCGTCGCGATGATCTGGTACGGCCATGCCCTCGTGCAGCGCACCGCCTTTCAGACGACGCCGGTGACCGAGGTGTCCTTCAGCATCGTGTCCGCGGCGGTGCCGACGGGCTTTCTCCTCGCGCTCTGGCACCTCGTCGCGATTGCGCGAGGGTTCGTGAGCGAGAACGCCTTCGAGGTCTCCGCGGATCTCGGGCGCGACGAGGCGGGGTCCGTATGACGGCGGCGGTGCTTTTCGGCGGCCTCGTGCTGTTCATGGCGCTCGGCGTGCCCGTGGCCTTCGCCATCGGGCTTGCGACGCTCAGTGCCATCTTCACCCATGGCCTGCCGCCCATCGCCATCGCCCAGAAGGCGCTCACGGGGATCGACAGCTTCCCGCTCCTCGCCATGCCGTTCTTCCTCCTTGCGGCGGAGCTCATGACGGGGGGCGCCCTGGCGCAGGTGCTCCTGCGCTTTGCGGCGATGTTCGTCGGGCACAAGCGGGGCGGGCTCGGCTACACGAACGTGCTGGCGCTCACCTTCTTTTCCGGCATCAGCGGGTCCGCCCTTGCCGATGCGGCCGGCCCCGGCGCCATCCTCATCCGCATGATGCGCCAGTCGGGCTATCCGGCGGCCTACGCGGCCGCCCTCACGGCGACGACCGCGGTGGTCGGCCCGATCATCCCGCCCTCCATCATCATGATCATCTACGCCCTCCAGGATCCGAACGTGTCGGTGCTGGGGCTGTTCTGGGCCGGCATCGTGCCGGGCCTCCTCATCTCGGGCTCGCTCCTCGCCTACAATTTCTGGGCGAGCCGCCGGCGTAACTTCCGCAGCGAAGGGCAGCCGCCCGGCCTCGCAGAGATCGTCCGCACGAGCATCAAGGCGATCCCGGCCCTCCTCCTGCCGGTGATCATCGTCGGTGGCATCCACGGCGGGGTGTTCACGCCGACGGAAGCCTCCGTGATCGCGGTGTTCTACGCCCTCGTGGTGGGCATGTTCTTCTACCGCACCCTCACCCCCGCCATGCTGCCGCAGATCCTCGCGCGCTCGGCCTTCCTCACCGCCGCCGTGCTCCTCATCGTGACCTTCTCGTCGGCCTTCGCATGGGTGCTCACGGTGGTGCAGATCCCCCAGATGCTGTCGGCCTGGATCGGCTCCCTCGGCCTCGACCCGCTCACCTTCCTGTTCGCCGTCAACCTGTTGCTCCTCGCCTTCGGCGTGTTCATCGAGCCGCTGCCAGGGGTCCTCGTCCTCGTTCCGATCCTCTCGCCCATGGCGGCTTCCCTCGGGATCGACCCGCTGCACTTCGCCATCGTGGTCATCGTAAACCTGACGCTGGGCATGGTCACGCCGCCGGTCGGGAGCCTTCTCTTCGTCACGGCCCTCGTCGCCAAGATCCGGATGCCGGAGCTCAACCGGGAGCTGTGGCCCATGCTCGCCATTCAGATCCTGGTCCTTGCCCTCATCACCCTCGTACCGCAGATCAGCACCTTCCTGCCGACGGTCCTCAGCGGGCGTTGACCGGGTTCCGTGGACAGCCCCGCGCGAACGGTTGAGCTGTTTGGCTCCTTCGTGCGTTAAGTTCCCGGCATGACAGACTGAGGTGCGCCGGTGAGTATCGGACTGATCGCCCTGCTCGACGACATCGCGGGGCTCGCGAAGGTGGCGGCCGCCTCCCTCGACGACGTGGCGGGCCAGGCGGCGAAGGCCGGCGCCAAGGCGGCCGGGGTGGTCATCGACGATGCCGCCGTGACGCCCCGCTACGTGGTCGGCTTCTCGGCCCAGCGCGAATTGCCCATCGTGGGCCGGATCGCCCTCGGCTCCCTCAAGAACAAGCTTCTCATCCTGCTGCCGGCGGCCCTGCTCCTGAGCCTCGTTGCGCCCTGGGCCATCACCCCCCTCCTCATGATCGGCGGCGCGTATCTGTGCTACGAGGGCACCGAGAAAGTGTACGAGGCCCTCGTCCCGCACCATGCCCACGCGCACGAGGCGAAGCTCGCCCCCGTGGCGGTGAACCCGCAGACCCTCGAGGACGAGAAGGTGTCGAGCGCCATCAAGACGGACTTCATTCTCTCGGCCGAGATCATGGCGATTGCCCTCGCGGCCATCCCGGAGGGGAGCTTCGTCACGAGGGCCATGATTCTCGCCGTCGTGGCCATCGGCATCACGGTCGCGGTCTATGGCGGCGTGGCGCTCATCGTGAAAGCCGACGATGCGGGCGTGGCCCTCGCGGGCAGCCGGACCGGCGGGCCCTTCGGTGGCGTCCTCCGAGCCTTCGGCCGCGGCCTCGTCGTGGGCATGCCGGTCTTCCTGAAGCTCCTCAGCATCGTCGGGACCGCCGCCATGATTTGGGTGGGCGGCGGCATCATCGTGCATGGGCTCGAGGAATACAGCCTGCCCTGGATCGGCGAGACCATCCACCACGGCGCCGAGGCGGTCGCTCATGCGGTGCCGGCGGGAGCCGGGGCGCTCGAATGGCTCGTGACGGCGGCAGGCTCCGGGATCGTCGGCCTCGTGATCGGGGCGGCGCTCATCCCGATCACCGGCTTCGCCATCGCGCCCCTGTGGAAGAGCGTGAGGGAAGCCATCGCCCGCTGAGGCGGAAGCGCCTGGAGCCCCGGCGCGCGATGGGCCGTCCCGTTGCAGCCCGCGCGGCCTGCGCTAGCTAGACCACCGCAGCTCCCGGTCGCCCCATGCGTATTCTCATCGTCGACGAGGACCCAGACGCCCGCTCGCTGGCCGGACGCGCCCTGGCTGAGGCTTTTCCGGGCGCCGCGATGCGCGAAGCGTGGAACGAGGCAGCCTTGCGACAGGCCCTCGCCGAGGCGCCGCCCGAGATCCTGATCACGGAATCCGCCCTGTCCTGGTCGGACGGCCTCACGGTCTACGATCTTGCGAAAGCCGCTCACCCGGACTGCGTCGCCCTGATGGTCACGGGGGCCGGCAACGAGGAGGTTGCCGTCCGCGCCCTCAAGCACGGCTTCGACGATTACGTGGTCAAGGGCCCGGCCGGGACGGAGCGGCTCGCGGCGGGCGTTCGAATGGCCCTCGAGCGAAGCCGCGAACGCCGGGGGGCGCAGGAGACCCGCGACCTCGTCCTCAAGGAAGTCTACCACCGCCTGCAGAACAACCTGCAGATGGCGATCAGCCTCATGCACATGTCGGCGCGGTCCATCGCGGATCCGGCGGTCCGCTCCGAGGTCACGGATCTCGCCCAGCGCATTCAGGCCCTGAACGCGCTCCAGGAGCGCTTCCTGCGCTCGCCCGATTACCGGAGCGTCGATTTCGGAGCGTTCGTAAAGGATCTCGCGACGCAGCTCGCCGGCCTTGCGGGCGGCCGCATCGCGCTCTCGACCGACGTGGAGCCTGTCGTTCTTTCGGCCGAGCGGGCGGTGCCGCTCGGCCTCATCAGCAACGAGGTGATCACGAACGCGGTGCGGCACGGCTTTCCGGACGACCGCCGGGGCTCCATGACGGTCAGCCTCAAGCGCGAGGGCCAAGGGGCTGTGCTGATCATCGGCAATGACGGGCTCGGCCTGCCCGAGGCCGGTGCCGCCGACGGGCTCGGCCTCAAGCTCGTGCGGCGGCTCGCCGGGCAGATCGGGGCCGAAATCGCGCTCGACGGGGCGCCCGGCGCGACGAGCTGCCGGATCACTTTCGAGCCGTGACGCGGCCCTGAGCGCTCGCCGCGGCGATGGGGCGGGCGGCTGCTAGAGGTGCGTGCGCAGGGTGCTGACGATGAGGAGGAGGCCGAGGAAGCCGAGCGCGGCGCCCGACGCCTTGTTGGTCAGGTCCACGGCCGCCTCGGACAGCCGCTCGCGGAACATCGCCACCGCACCGCTGAGGACGAGATACCAGCCCATCGCGCCCGCGAACACGCCGCCGACCAGCGCCGGCCCGTCCGCAACCGCATCGGCGGAGGCCAGCGCCGGGAAGGCCGCAAAGAACAAGAGCACCGTGAGCGGATTGGAGAACCCGAAGGTGAGCGCAGCGCCGTAGGATGTGGCAAGGTCGCGCCGGAGCCGGGGGGACCCGGCGATAGCGGCGGGCCTCTGCCCGCGGACGAGCCTATAGGCGAACCACAGGAGCAGCATGGCGGAGGCGAGCGACAGGGCCGCACCAGCGCCCGCGAGGTTCTGGAGCGTCGGCCCGAAGCCCAGAACCGCCACCGTCCCATAGGCCACCTGCACGGTCGCCGCCGCAAGGCCGATGGCGAGGCCGCCGCCGAGCCCGAAAGCGATGGTCCGCTGGATGCACAAGAGGCCCATAGGGCCGATCGGCACCGCGACCGCGAGGCCGATGCTGATGCCGACGAGAAACGTCGCGAGGGTGAGGCTTGTCATGCGGACGCCTTGGAGAAGATGCCCCGTCCCGAGCGGACCGGGACGGGGCAGGTGCTGCCCCGTGGGAGACTGGGGCAGAGGAGGGTGTCGCTAGGGGCGGAGCGTCCCGGCGGCGGGAGCGCTCTCGACGAGGTAGGGCCGGAACGGCAGGCGCCGGCGAGCGGGTGCTGCGCTCGCGGCGGAGCGGCGCGGGTCGGGTGCATCGCCGGTGCGTTCTTCGGTCCAGACGGTGTCGTTCGCAGGCCTCGGCGGCGTGAAGCTCAGGATGCAGGTCTCAAACAGGAGGGCGACGGGAGCGCCCCTGACGCGGATCGACACGAAACAACCCCCTTGAACCATGAGGCAGGCCGCACTCCTGGCTCCTGCCGGGGAGGCGCGGGGAGGGCGGGGACGCCGGAACGGAACGCGGCCCGGATGTGAGCCGTCGCGGAGAGTGACCAAAGGAAATGCGAGTCGCTCCCCCCAAACGGTGGATTCTGCTCACACGATGGGCGGCAGGGTGCTCTCAGCTGCTGGAGTCGCCGATCCACGCGGCACCCTGTTCACGCCGCAGCCTTGCGTGGCATGAAGGGAGCAGAGCGGGCGTCCGCCCGAACATCTGTCCGGAGCCCGTCGTGACCGCCTATCAGAGCCTCGAAACCCGCTTCGCCCGCATGGCGTCGATCGCGGATGCCGTCGGCATCCTGCAATGGGACGCCGAAACGATGATGCCGCAGGGTGCGAACGAGGGACGGGCTGACCAACTCGCCACCCTCAAGGGCCTCGCCCACCAGATGCTCGTGTCGTCTGAGACCGCGGATCTTCTCGCGGACGCTGGCGAGGGGGCGGGCCTCGACGCTTGGCAGCAGGCGAACCTGCGCGAGATGCGGCGGACCTTCCTTCACGCCGCGGCCCTTCCGGCGGACCTCGTCGAAGCAAGCTCCCGGGCCGTGTCGCGGGCCGAGATGGTGTGGCGGGAGGCGAGACCTGCGGGCGATTTTGCGATGCTGAAGCCGCATCTCGCCGAGGTTCTGAACTTGCAGCGGCAGATCGGGCAGGCGAAAGGCGAGAAGATGGGCATCGCGCCCTACGACGCGCTCCTCGACGGCTACGATCCGGGCCTGCGCCAGGCGCGCATCGACCCGATCTTCGCGGACCTCGCGGCCGGCCTGCCCGACCTGATCCAGGCCGCCTTGGCGCGCCAAGCCGAGCGACCGGGCGTCATGCCCCTCGACGGGCCGTTCCCGGTCGAGGTGCAGCGGGCCGTCGGCGAGCGGCTCATGCGGGCGGCGGGCTTCGACTTCGACCGCGGCCGGCTCGACGTCAGCCTTCACCCATTCTGCGGGGGCTCCACGGGCGACGTGCGCATCACCACCCGCTATAGCGAGGCGAACTTCCTCGGCTCGCTCATGGGCGTGCTGCACGAGACCGGTCACGCGCTCTACGAGCAGGGCAGGCCGGCCGCCTTCGCGCGCCAGCCGGTCGGGCAGGCCCGCGGCATGACGCTTCACGAGAGCCAGTCGCTTCTCGTCGAGATGCAGGCCGCCCGCAGCCCGCAGTTCGTCTCCTACCTCGCACCCCTCGCGCGGGAGGCTTTCGGCGGATCGGGGCCGGCCTGGACGGAGGAGAACCTTCTGCGCCTCGTCACGAGGGTCGAGCCCGGCTTCATCCGGGTCGATGCGGACGAGGTCACGTATCCGGCGCACGTCTTGGTGCGCTACGACGTCGAGAAGGCGCTCATCGCCGGCGATCTTGCGATCGACGACCTCCCGGGCGCCTTCAACGACGGTATCCGCGCCCTGCTGGGGCTCGAGGTGCCGAACGACCGGCTCGGATGCCTTCAGGACATTCATTGGCCGGGAGGTGGCTGGGGCTACTTCCCCACCTATACCCTCGGAGCCATGGCGGCGGCGCAGCTCTTCGAGGCGGCGTGCCGGGCCGTCCCGGACGCTCTTCCGGCGCTGGCGCGGGGGGATTTCGGGCCCCTGCGCGGTTGGCTGCGGGAGAACGTGCACGCGAAAGGCAGCCTCCTCGACACCGACGATCTTCTCGTCGCCGCGACCGGCCGCCCGCTCGGCGCCGAGGTGTTCCAGGCCCATCTGCGCCGGCGCTATCTCTGAGGGAGCGTCAGCGGGCGAGAGGCTCCGCGGCTTTCTCCGCTGCCGCCTGCGCCGGGGGCTCCGCCGCATCGTAGGCGGCCCAGATCCGCAGGGCCTCCTCCTGGAGATGGCCCGGATGGGCGTCGAGGTCGAGGCTGTCGGTGTCGAGGGTGAGCCGGCCCGTGGCGGGGCTCGACGCCGCGAACCCGGCGAGCCGCCGGTCATGGGCGGCGCACAGGTCGGTGAGGTAGGCGAGGTTCACGCCGGCCTCCTCGGGCCGCCCCCGTTTCGCGATCCGCTCGAGCTGGGTGCGCGGTGCGCAGGTGAGGTGGACGAGAATCCGCGGATGGCCGACGCGGGCGACCATGCGCCCGTGAACCGCCTCCACCGCCCGCACGTCGTTCGCCGCGCACACGATGTCCGTATAGGCGAGGTCCTGGTAGAGCGCGTAGTCGCAGATGAGCGGCTTCGTGCCGTCGGGATCGGCGCTGCCGCGCACCCGGTCGGCGTGCGAAAGCACGAAGCTGACGTTCTTCTCGAAGCCGTAGACGGCTGGCGCCCGGTAGAACTGAACGAAGAAGGGAACGTCCCGCACCGCCTCCTCGACGAGCCGCGCATCCGGGCGCACGGCCGCGAGCGCCCGCGCCAGGGTCGTCTTGCCAGAGCCGATGCCCCCGCTGATTTCGATCCGGGCCGCCAGCATGCCGGTTCGCGGCGGCCCTAGCGGGCCGCCGCCACCGCTTCGAGGGCCGTGAAGGTCTGGAGGATGCGGTAGGTGTGCTCGGTGCCGGCGGGCACGACCCAGGAATCGCCGGCCTCGAGGGCGACGGTCTCGCCGCCCATCACGAGTTCGGCCCGGCCCGAGATCACGTAGCCAACCACCTCGTAGTCGCGGCGATGCAGGGGCTTGTCGTCGGTCGGCTCCTCGCCGTCCCACAGGCGCAGGAGCACGTGTTGGCCCTTGGCCAGCAGAACCTCGCCGTCGTCGCCCCGCGCGGCCTCGCCGCGGCTCACCTTCATGGATGCCATGTCGCCTGCTCGCCTGAACCGAATCACGGCGGAACAACGGGCGATCCGCGCCGCCGTTCCGGCGTTCGGCGTCGCAGGCGCGCTGCCCTCAGCGCCTCATGAGCCGATGGAGGATCGCTTCGAGAATCATGCCCTTGATCCCGCGCGGCCGGTGATAGCCGTGGGACGGGTGGCCGTAGGGGCCCGACCCGTAGCCCGCGCGCGGGTCCGGATACCAATCATAGCCGCGACGGTACTTCTTGCCCTTCTTCCACGGCTTGTAGGGGTGAGACCCGTAACCGTGGTGTGTGGGATGGTGGTAGCGGCCGCTTTGACGGTCGAGCAGCAGGCGGACGAGGGACTTGAGCATGGTCGCAGCTCCCAGGGTCGGCAGGCGGGCAGGGCCGCCCACGCGAGGTGAGAGAGTCCGACATCGCCGCCCCCAACGGACGGCCAGAGGGGCCCGGACCCCGGTGATCTTCACGTCGGCATTTGGGCCCGCTCTTTCAAGAGCGCGCCGGCCCGTCGGCGCGGCGGTGTGAAGGGTCTCACACCGGGAATCGGCTGCGGCGGCCATGGTGGAGGGCAGGGCGCAACCGACGGGTCCCGTCAATTCAGGCCTGCGTCCTCACGAAACCACATAGGGAGAACGCACGATGGGCATCGCTCTCACGGCCCCGGCCCGCCCTCAGGCCATCCATCCGGTGCGGATGGCTGGCGTGCTCTACAATTCCGGCAACCTCCTGCTTTTTCTCACCCCGATCCTGCTCGGCGGGGGCGCCCATCTGTGGACCACCTACCTGCAGAACCCGCTGCCGCCTGTCTCGGCGGGCCTGTTCTTCTGCTCCGGCATTGCATACGGGCTCGCGCGGGTGCAGACGGGCCACCGGATCTCCGGGACCGCAGCCGTGGTGCTCGCCCTCGATCTTCTCCTGCGCGAGCATATCGTCGGCGGCCTCGCGGTGCTCGTTCTCCAGGCCGGAGGGCGGTTCGTAGGCTCTTTCCCGTTGGCGTTCGGCCGCATACTCGGCCCGGACGTGCCGGCCCGCGTATCGGGGATCGGGCCTCTCCTCAGCCGCATCCCGCTCGCCGCCGACGTGGTGCGAAGCGGCAACTGGCTTCTCGGCTGCGCCTGCCTGCTGTGGCTCTGCGCGGACCTGTGCCTCACCTGGGCGAGCTTCGCCCGGGTGCGTCGCACCGCGGTCGCCGCAGCGTGAGGTCCCGGATCCTCGCGCAATGGTGATGCGGCTTTCCAGCCCATCGCCGCCGCGGGCCCATTGCCATCGTGCCCGGCCTGCGCTGCCTTATGGGGCGACGATGGGAGAGATGCATGGGACGCTGGTTTGCCGCCCTTTGTGGAATGCTGGCGCTCGTTGCGCCCGTGTCGGCGGCCCTCGCCCAGGCGCCTGAGCCCGAGGGCTGCCCCGGCCTCATCGCGTCCGGGCGCCCGCTCGTGCTCCCTGCCTCGTTCGCGAAGGACGAGGTCGGCCTCACCTTCGTGGGGCACGCCACGTTCCTCATCGAGACGCCCCAAGGCATCCGCATCGCGACCGATTACAACGACTACGTCCGCCCGAGCGCGCCGCCCAACGTGGCGACGATGAACAAGGCCCACTCCACGCACTACAGCCGCAGCCCCGATCTCTCGATCCAGCACGTGCTGCGCGGCTGGAACCCGGCCGGCGGGGCGGCGCAGCACGACCTGACCGTCGGCGACGTGCGGGTGCGCAACGTATCGACCAACATCCGGGACTACGCGGGCCGCACCGAATACGACGGCAACTCCATCTTCGTGTTCGAGACGGCGCAGCTCTGCATCGCCCACCTCGGGCACCTGCACCACACCCTCTCGCCGGAGCACCTGAAGAAGCTGGGACGCATCGACGTGCTGCTGGTGCCGGTGGACGGCGGCTACACCATGGAGACCTTCGACATGATGGAGGTGCTGAAAGCCGTCAACGCGCCGCTCATGGTGCCGATGCATTACTTCAATGCGTCGACGCTCCAGCGCTTCCTCGCCGCCGCCCGCGAGCACTTCCCGGTGGAGTTCTCCGACCGGGCCTCCCTCGCCGTCTCTCGCTCGTCCCTTCCGGGACAGCCGAAGATCGTGGTGCTGCCGGGCGGATGATCAGCCCTGCTCCAGCTCCTCGATCACGTCGGACGCGATCACGCCGCGCGAGCGCCGCACCACCACCCGCGTCCCGGTCGGCACGCGGTTGTAAAGATCGATGACATCCGCGTTGAGCAGCCGGATGCAGCCCGACGACACGGCCCGGCCGATCGACCAGACCTCCGCCGTGCCGTGGATGCGGTAGAGGGTGTCCCGGTCGCCCTGGTAGAGGTAGAGCGCCCGCGCCCCGAGGGGGTTGTCGGCCCGGCCCGGCATGCCGGCGGCCCAGCGCCGGGCCATCCGGTCGCGCGCCACCATCTCGGGCGGCGGCGTCCAGCGCGGCCAGGCGGCCTTGCGGGCGACCGTCGCGGTGCCGTTCCAGCCGAAGCCCTGCCGGCCAACGCCGACGCCGTAGCGCATGGCCTTGCCGTCCCGCTGGACGAGGTAGAGGAAGCGGGCATCCGGATCGACCACGATGGTGCCGGGACGCTCCCCCGTCGGGTCGTCCACGACCTGCCGGTGGTACTGGGCCGGGATCTCGTCGAGGTTGACCGCGGCGATCTCGAAGGGCTCCCGGCTTGCCGGCACGAGCATGCGGCTTTGAACCACCGCTTCCTGCACGGTTCCTTGCGGTGACACGCACCCGGCGAGGAGCGAGGCTCCGGAGGTGGCGAGAAAGGCGCGGCGGCTCAGCATGGGCATCTCGGAGCGGGTCTCCGGTCGTTCGGGGCAGGGCGCCCCGAATCGATCCGGCGAAAGGGTGAATGGACGGAAGCGTTCCCTCGTTGTCGTTAAGGTTCAGTTAGAGCGGCACCTGCGCGCCGGCCATGGGCGGAGTGTGTGCGCGTCGCGCCCCCGCCGATCACAACGACGCCAACACGGGGAAGGGCAGGGCTGACCGCCTTGCCGGGAGGCCGGAGCGGGGCTAACCGGGGCCGATGATCGAGAGCTCTCGCCCCCGCCGTTTCGTCTGCGGTGCCGCCGCTGCCGTCGCGGCCGTCCTCATGTCGAACGGGGCGGCGGCACGGGAACCTCAGCCGAACTGGCCCGAGGTCAAGTGCGGGCGCTACGCGGCCGCCTGGACCGAGGCGCTGCGGCGCAAGAGGCCTCAGGGCCTCAGCATCGACTTCGTCGAGCGCCACGACGCTTTCATCGCCCGCGGCTGCCGCGAGAGCACGCATGTCTGCCCGCGCTCCGCGGAGGAACTGGCGATGGCCAACGTCATGGTGGTCGCGGCGCTCAATGCCGGCATGGCGAGCACCTTCCCGCCTTTCGCGTGCCGGAAGTAGCCCGCCCGCCGCCGCTCAGCCGCGCTTGGGGATCTCGAGGCCGCGCTGGACGGCAGGCCGCGCGAGGCAGCGCTCGAGCCAGGCCGGCACGGCCCTCAGGTCGCCGTAGCCGACGAGGGGACCCGCCTCGTAGAACGACACGAGGCCGCGCACCCAGCCCACGAGCGCGACATCGGCGATGCTGTACTCGCCCATGATCCACTCGCGGTCCGCGAGCCGCGTCTCCAGCACGCCGAGAAGCCGCTGCGCCTCCGCCCGGTAGCGCTCGAGGGGGCGCTTGTCCTCGATCTCGCGGCCAGCGAATTTGTGGAAATAGCCGAGCTGTCCGAACATCGGCCCGACTGCCGCCATCTGGAAGAACACCCACTGGACCGTCTCGTAGCGCCGGGCCGGATCGTGGGAGAGAAGCTGGCCGGTCTTCTCGGCGAGGTAGAGCAGGATCGCGCCGGATTCGAACAGGGCGATGGGCCTGCCGCCGGGCCCGCTCGGGTCGATAATCGCCGGGATCTTGCCGTTCGGGTTGAGGGACAGGAATTCCGGCGTCCAGGTCTCGTTCTGGCCGATATGGACCGCGTGAGCCTCGTAGGACAGTCCGATCTCCTCCAGCATGATCGAAACCTTCACCCCATTGGGCGTCGGCCAGGAATAGAGCTGAAGACGGTCCGGGTGCTGGGCGGGCCAGCGGGCGGTGACGGGGAATGCGGCAAGATCGGGCATGAGGGCTCCATCGGTCGTCGGTGCAACGTGGTCCGACGAGCCCTCCTTGGGAAGGCCGCCGGATGCACGACAGTGTTTGCATCCGGCGGAGTCTCACCGTCGCGGGGCACGTCCGCGGGCTGACATCTTCCGCTCGGAGCAAGGCAGAACCAGTCCATCGCGGCTCCAGCCCTGCTTTATGTGCGCTGCCGCACAGGCCGGCGGCAGTCCGCCCGGCTGTGTGCTGATGAAAATTGACATTCGTCACTCGTCAGCTCAACAAGAGCGGCAGACCCGCTGCTGACCCGCCTGAAAGGCAGAACATCCGCAGCGCCGATCCGAAGGTGGTCCGATGCCGTCTCGCGCGTTCCTCGCCGTTCTGCTGCTCCCCGCCGCTCTCGCGGCCTGCCAGGAAGAGCCGAAACCCGTCGCAAAGCCCGACCGTCCGGTGCTGACCGAGACGGTCGCCTTCGAGGCGCGGACGCCCGAGCGAACCTTCGTGGCCACGATCCGCCCCCGGATCGAGAGCGATCTCGGCTTCCGGGTGCCCGGAAAAGTGGCGCGCCGCCTCGTCAATGTCGGCGAGGCCATCAAGGCGGGGCAGCCCCTCGCCGTTCTCGACGAAACCGATCTCGGGCTCCAGCGGGAGCAGGCGGAGGCCGAGTTCCGCGCCGCCACCGCGGCCCTGAACCAGGCCGAGGCCGAGTTGAGGCGCATCAACACCCTGAGGGGCGAAGGCTGGTCGACGGCGTCGGGCTACGATCGCCAGAAGGCGGCTACCGAGGAGGCGCGGAGCCGGCTTTCCCGCGCCGAGCGGGCCCTGTCCCTCGCGCAGAACGCTTTTGCCTATGCGACGCTCCGGGCCGACAGCGACGGCGTCGTCACGGCGGCGCAGATCGAGCCCGGCCAGGTGGTCACCGCAGGCCAGGCCGCCATCCGCCTCGCGCGGCTTTCCGAGAAGGAGGCCGTCATCGCGGTGCCAGAGGCGCAGATCGCCGCCGTCCGGGAGGGCCGTGCCTGGGTGACGCTCTGGTCGGACCAGAACCGCCGCTACGACGCATCCCTGCGGGAGCTCTCGCCCTCCGCCGATCCCGCGACCCGAACCTATCTCGCCCGCTTCTCCCTGCCCGCCGCCGATGCCGCCGTGCAACTCGGCATGAGCGCCACGCTCACCGTTGCCGACGCGCAGGGGGCGCGGGTCGCCCGGCTGCCGCTCTCGGCGCTCTACAACGAGGGGCAGGGTCCGGCCGTGTGGGTCATCGACGTGGACGGGCGCCCGTTGCTCCGGCCGGTGACCGTGGAATCCTATGAGGCGCGGCACGTCATCGTGAGCCGCGGCCTTAATGAAGGCGAGCGCGTCGTGACGCTCGGCGTCCAGAAGCTCGACGCGGGCCAGCGGGTCCGGGTGGTCGAGGCCCTTCAGTTCTGAACCGGACGGCAGCCATGAAGCGCTTCAACCTCTCCGAATGGGCCGTCCATCATCAGGCTCTCGTGCTGTTCCTCGTCCTCGCCATCTCGGTCGCGGGCTTCCTCTCGTTCCGCGGCCTCGGGCGCGCGGAGGATCCGAATTTCACGATCAAGAACGTGATCGTGACCGCCAGCTGGTCCGGCGCCACCGCCCGGGAGATGCAGGACCAGGTGGCCGACCGCATCGAGAAGCGGCTGCAGGAGCTGCCCTGGTTCGACAAGGTGGTGACCTACACGAAGCCCGGCTTCACGGCCATGAACGTGCAGTTCCGGGACAATACACCGGCGCGCGAGGTGCCCCAGCTCTTCTACCAGCTGCGCAAGAAGCTCGGCGACATTCGATCCGAGCTCCCGCGCGACCTGTCGGGCCCCAACGTCAACGACGAGTTCGGCGATGTCGATTCCGTGCTGCTCGCGCTCACGGGCGACGGTGCGGACTATGCGCAGCTCAAAGCCGTCGCAGAGGCCCTCCGCCAGCGCCTCCTGAAGGTGCAGGGCGTCACGAAGGTGAATCTCTACGGCGTTCAGGATCAGCGCATCTTCGTGGAGTTCAGCCACGCGAAGCTCGCCACCCTCGGCATCCCGCCTCAGGCCCTGTTCGACTCGCTCCAGCGGCAGAACGCGGTGGTATCGGCAGGCTCCGTCGAGAGCGGCGCGCAGCGCGTGCCCGTCCGCATCACGGGGGCTCTCGACGGCGAGCGCGCCGTAGCCGAAACACCCGTCGAGGCGAACGGCCGGGTGTTCCGCCTCGGCGACATCGCCACGGTCGAGCGCGGCTTCGAGGATCCGTCCGATTTTCTCGTGCGCCAGCGCGGCACGCCGGCGCTCGCCGTCGGCGTGGTGATGGCGAAGGGCGCCAACATCCTGGAGTTCGGCCGGGACTTGAAGACTGCGACGGACAGCTTCATGGAGGCGGTGCCGGTGGGCATCGAGGTCGAGCAGATCGCCGATCAACCGAAGGTCGTGGACGAGGCCATCCTGGAGTTCGAGCGCTCCTTCCTCGAGGCGCTCGGGATCGTGCTGATCGTCTCCTTCATCTCGCTCGGCTGGCGCACCGGGATCGTGGTGGCGCTGTCCGTACCGCTCGTTCTGGCCATCACCTTCGTGGTAATGGGCATCCTCGGCATCGACCTTCACCGCATCACGCTCGGCGCCCTCATCATCGCCCTCGGCCTTCTCGTGGACGATGCGATCATCGCCGTCGAGATGATGGTGGTGAAGATGGAGCAGGGATGGGACCGCATGCGCGCGGCCGCCTTCGCCTGGACCTCCACGGCTTTCCCGATGCTCACCGGAACGCTCGTCACGGCGGCAGGCTTCCTGCCCATCGGCTTCGCGAATTCGGCGGTGGGCGAGTATGCGGGCGGCATCTTCTGGGTAGTGGCGATCTCGCTGATCGCATCCTGGTTCGTGGCCGTGCTGTTCACGCCCTATCTCGGCGTGAAGCTCCTGCCGAAGAACCTCGCGACGCATGGTCATTCGGACCCGCATGCGATCTACGAGACCCGCCTCTACCGCGGCCTGCGGCGCATCGTGCGACTTTGCGTGAACTGGCGCGGCCTCACTGTCGTCGCCACGGTCGCGATCTTCGCGGCATCCATCGTGGCTTTCGGGCGCGTGCAGCAGCAGTTCTTCCCGCTTTCCGAGCGGCCGGAGTTGTTCCTCCAGATGCGCCTTCCTGCCGGCACGGCCATCGGGGTCACGGCCGAGACGGCCCGGCAGGCGGAAAAGCTGCTCGGCGAGGATCCCGATATCGTCACCCACACGACCTATATCGGGCAGGGCTCGCCGCGGTTCTGGCTCGGCCTTAACCCCCAGTTGCCGAACGAGGCCTTCGCCGAGATCGTGATCGTGTCGAGGGACGTGGCCGCCCGCGAGCGCATCAAGGCCCGCCTCGACGATGCGGTCGCGGAGGGCGCCCTCGCTCAGGCGCGGGTGCGCGTGGACCGCTTCAACTTCGGCCCGCCGGTGGGCTTCCCCGTGCAGTTCCGCGTCGTCGGGCCCGATCCCATGCAGGTGCGGGAGATCGCGTCCCAGGTGCGGGACGTCATGCGCGCGAACGAGAACGTGGTCGATCCTCACCTCGAGTGGAATGAGCTGTCGCCCTCCGTGCGCGTGGTGGTGGACCAGGAGCGCGCCCGAGCCCTCGGCCTCGACCCGCAGACCGTGTCGCAGACCCTTCAGACCCTGCTGTCTGGGACGACGGTGACGACCGTACGCGACGGCACCGAGAAGATCGACGTGGTGGCGCGCGCCAATGCCCGCGAGCGCCTCGATCTTGGGCGCATCGGCGATCTCACCGTCGTCTCGCGGGGCGGTCTTGCGGTGCCGCTCGCCCAGGTGGGCCGCATCGAGTACGCGCATGAGGAGCCGATCCTGTGGCGGCGCAACCGCGACATGTCGATCACGGTGCGCGCCGATGTGGTGGACGGCGTTCAGCCGCCCGACGTGACGAACCAGATCTGGCCGGCGCTCGGGGCGCTGCGCGCTAACCTCGCGCCCGGGTACCGGCTCGAGATCGGTGGCGCGGTCGAGGAATCGGCCAAAGGCAACGCGTCGATCTTCAAGCTCTTCCCGCTCATGGTCGGCGCTATGCTGCTCCTCCTCATGATACAGCTGCAGAGCTTCTCGCGGCTGATCCTGGTGTTCCTTACGGCGCCGCTCGGGATCATCGGAGCCTCCTTCGCGCTGAACCTCGCCAACAAGCCTTTCGGCTTCGTGGCGCTCCTCGGGCTCATCGCCCTCGCCGGCATGATCATGCGCAATACGGTCATCCTGGTGGACCAGATCGAAACCGATGTGGAGCAGGGCCTCAGCCGCCGCGAGGCCATCGTCGAGGCGACGGTGCGGCGCGCGCGTCCCGTGGTGCTCACGGCCCTGGCGGCCATCCTGGCGATGATCCCGCTGTCGTCTTCGGCCTTCTGGGGTCCCATGGCCTACACGATTATGGGAGGCCTGTTCGTCGCGACGTTCCTCACCTTGCTCTTCCTGCCCGCCCTCTACGCTCTGTGGTTCCGCAAGAGCCTCGATCGGGTCGAGGAGCGGGAGCCGGGCGCCGGGCCGGACGCCCTTGTTCCGGTCGAGGAGAGGCGCCCCCTTGCCATCGCTGCCGAGTAGGGCACCTACGCCCCTCGTGGCCCTTGTCGACCTGTGGATCGTACCTGTTGTGAAGTTTGGATCATGAGTGCCGCAGCCGCCGTTCGGTCGTCCGAACCCGATACCCGTCAACGCATCATGGAGACGGCCGAGCGTCTCTTTCGCGAGATCGGCTACCAGAAGACCACGGTGGCCGACATCGCCAAGGCGCTGAGAATGAGCCCGGCCAACGTCTACCGCTTCTTCGACTCGAAAAAGTCGATCAACGAGGCCGTGGCCGAGCGGCTGATGCGAGGGGTGGAGGGCGCCATCGAAGCCATCGCCAATCGCAAGGCGCCGGCGGTCGAGCGTCTGCGCGAGATCATTGCGACGATGCACAGCATGAACGCGTCACTCTATACCGACGATCTGCGCATGCACGAGATGGTCGAGGTGGCCATGACAGAGAGCTGGGAAGTCGTGCACGGCCATATCGAGCGCAAGGGCGCGGTTTTCGACCGCGTCATCGCCGACGGCGTAGCCTCTGGCGAGTTTAAGGCGGCCGACCCGACCGTTGCTTCGCGGTGCGTTCAGATGAGCTTGATCCGGTTCTTCCACCCGGCGCTCATGGTGCAATGCGCAAATGAACCCGGGCCCACTCTCGAACAGCTGACAGACTTCGTGCTGGCCGGTCTCGCATGGACACCGCCAGAAGGCTAAGAACGTGCGAGGCCGGGCCTTGACGCCAGCCCTTTGCGACTAAATTCTAAGCGCTGTAGCGCCCATCTGCCTAGACAAGAAAAAAGGCCGCTGTCACCAGCGGCCCGAAGTTTAGGGAGGAAACGCCCAAGAAGGGCTGCAGCAACGAACGCCAATTCATTGCTGCGATGCACAAGATAGCACTGTGCCGATTTCGGACAAGTTAAAAGGGGCAGCACGGCTGCCCCTTTTTCGATCTGTTGCCTGAAAGCCACGCATTCCGGCGGCCGCCCTGCCGCCCATGCCGAAGATTTGTAGCAAATTGACAGGGTTGTCCCGCTAAAGAACGTCCTTGGAGGCGGCGACCGCGCGGGCTTTGAGACTGAGCACCCGCTTGTGCCGGGCGGCCCGGGTGAGCGCCTTCGCCTTGGCCAGATGACTGTCGCCCTCGAGCTCCCGCGCCTGTTCGGCCAGCTTGGCGGCAGCCTCGTCCTGCGCCGCGGCCACTTCGTTCAACTTCCTGGCGCCGTCGACGTCCGAGGCACCGATCTTCGGAGGACGCGCAACCATCTCCCCACTCCCGCTCACCGCGATACCAAGGCAACCCGCGAGAGCGGATCGGGTTCGCGTGTCGGACCGATCACGATCCAGAGCCGAGTCGGCTGAGAGTCTACTTTACCGCACCGGTCGTCAGCCCCCTCACGAGGTAGCGGGAGAAGAGGATGTACAGCACGAGGACGGGCGCGATGGCCAGGGATAGGGAGGCCAGCACCGCGTTCCAGTCCGTCACGTACTGGCCGATGAATTGCTGGACGCCCAGGGTAAGTGTGCGCGTCTCGCTTCCGGGGGCCAGGATGAGCGGAAACCACAGGTCATTCCAGATCGGCACCATGGTGAAGACCGCGACGGTCGCGATGGCGGGCCGGATCAGCGGCAGGATGATCTGGAAGAAGATGCGGTACTCGCTGACGCCGTCGCACCGGGCCGCGTCCCTCAAGTCCCGTGGAATCTGCTGGATGAACTCGCCGAGGATCAGGATCGCGAGCGGCAGGCCTTGCGCCACATAGACGAGGATGAGGGCCGTCAGGGTGTTGACGAGGTTGAGCTCGACCATGAGCCGCAAGATGCTCACGCTGCCGAGGCGGATCGGCACCATGATGCCAAGCGCCAGATACAGCGCCAGGATCGTGTTGCCGCGAAACTTGTATTCCGACAGCGCCCAGGCCGCCATAGCGCCGATCAGCACGATGAGAGCGAGCGAGACGAGCGTGACCGTGAGGCTGTTGAAGAAGTAAAGGCCGAAGGCCGACTTCGAGAAGACCTGGTCGAAGCCGATGGTCGTGAAGGTGCGGGCGTCGGGAAAGCCCAACGGATCGGCGAAGATCGCCCGCCGCGTCTTGAAGGCGTTGATCAGCACGAGCAGGATCGGCCCGAGGGCCAGCGCCGTGTAGAGGAGCAGGACGCCGTGCACCGCGAGGCGGCCCGGGCGAAGTCGGGGCAGGGGCATCAGAAGGTATGCCGCTGCAGCCGACGCTGCACGCCGAAGAGATAGACGAGAACACCGAGGAGGATGATCACGAGCATCGCGGTCGCCACGGTCGCGCCCATGGTCGGGCTGCCCACCTGCAGCTGGTAGCCGAAGAAGGTGCGATAGAAGAACGTGCCGAGGATGTCGGTTGAGAAGTTGGGGCCGGCGAGAGCGCCCTTGACCGCATAGATCAGATCGAAGGCGTTGAAATTCGCCACGAAGGTGAGGATCGACACGACGCCGAGCGTCGGCAGGATGAGCGGCAGCTTGATGAACCAGAAGATGCTGAACGGGCCTGCCCCGTCGACCGTCGCCGCGTCCGTGAGATCGTCCGGGATGTTGAGGAGCGCCGCGTAGATCAGCATCATCGGGATGCCGACGAACTGCCATACCGAGATCAGCGAGATCGTCACGAGGGCCGTGCTCTCCTCGCCGAGATAAGGGCCGAAGAAGCTCCCCAGGCCGACCGCGCGCATCAGCGTTTCGGCGATCCCCCACAAGGGGTTCAGCATGAGCTGCCAGATGAAGCCGATGATCACGACGGACAGCATGGTCGGCAGGAACAGAAGGGTGCGATAGACGCTCCCGCCGGCGAGGTGCGGCAGGCTCAGCAGCATCGCAAGACCGAGCCCGATGCCGTTCTGCACCACCATATGAATGAGAAAGAAGATCAGGTTGTTGCCGAGCGCGTTCCAGAACTGGCCCGACCAGGCCGGGTCGAAGAAAAGAGCGCGGAAGTTGTCGAGGCCGGCAAAGCGCAACTGACCGCTTGCATCGCCCGTATAGAGGCTGAGGCGGATCGTGTCGACGAGGGGATAGATGGAAAACAGCGTATAGATCGCGACCGCGGGCGCGAGGAACACGACGATGTGGAGGGGAAAGCGCCGGCCGGGCGCGGCGGTCGTCGCCTCGTTGCCGGTCACGGCGGCACCTGTCGACATCGTTGCACGCGGAATGGGTGAGGCGGGGAGGGGCGGCCGATGCGGCCGCCCCGATTCGGCTTACTTCTGCGGCTGATACCAGGAGGCGAGGCCGTCCTGCACCTTCTTGGCCGCCTCCTCGGGCTTCAGGGTGCCGTTGAGCACCTGGGCGCTGACGTTCCAGAGCTCGTTCTCGAGGTTCGGCGTGCCGCGGGAGAGGATCTGGTAGGAGTTGCGGATCGAGCTCTCGCAGGTGCCGCGCCAGCTCGCGAACTTGGCTGCCACCGGATCCTTCAGGTTCACCTTGGCGTTCGAGAGCGGGAAGAAGCCCGGCAGCTCGTTGGCGTAGATCTCGGCGAACTCGGGCGAAGCCACCCAGGCCAGGAAGGTCTTGGCGGCCTCGACGTTCTTCGACTTGGCGTTGATGCCGATTGCGATGTCCGTGTGGTCGCTGATGTAGCATTTCTGCGACCCCTCCGGCACCGGCGGCGCGAAGGCGTCGAACTCGAAGTCGGCCTGCTGGCGGAAGATCGGGATGTCCCAGGAGCCGGCCGGGTAGATTGCTGCCCGCCCGAGGGCGAAGAGGTTCTGCGTGTCGGGATATTTCTGCGCCTGGTAGCCGCGGCCCATATAGGGCGCCCAGCTCGCGAGTTCCGCGAAGGTCTTCACGTAAGGCTCGTCCGTGAGCTTTTGCTTGCCTTCGATGAGCGCCTTGCGGCCCTCCTCGCCCTTCCAGTAGTTCACGCCGATATTCTGGAAGCCCATGGTGGCGGCCTCCCACTGGTCCGCCGTTCCCATGGCGAGCGGCGTGTACTTGCCGTCGGCCTTGATCTTGTCGAGCACGGTCTTGAATTCGGCCGCGGTCTTCGGCGGCGTGAGCTTCAGCTCGTCGAAGATCTCCTTGTTGTAGATGAAGCCGTGGATCACAGAGGCCATCGGCACGCAGAACGTGTCCTTGCCGTCATCCGTCGTCCAGGCGCTTTTCGCGACGGGGGAGAAGTTCTCCATGCCCTTCACGTCGTTGACGGAGGTGAGGTGCCCCTTCTTGAAGAGGTCGAGGGAGGCGTCGAAGGGACGGCAGGTGATGAGGTCCCCTGCCGTGCCGCCGGCGAGCCGCGCGTTCAGCGCCGCGTTGTACTCGGTCGGCGGGTCGGCCTTGAACTGAACCTTGATGTTGGGATGCGCCTTGTTGAAGGCCGGGATGATCTTGCTGTTCCAGACGTCGGCGTCGTCGTTGCGCCAGCTCTCGATGGTGAGGGTCTGCGCTGCCGCTGGGCCGGCCAGGGCGGCCAACGTGAGGGACGCGCCCGCGAGGAGCCGTCCCACTTTGCGCCGCAGGATTCCGGATGAAGCTGTCATCGTGTGTCTTCCTCCTTGGCCGCGCCGTTCCGCGGCGGGTTTGCGTCCCCGCGCCCTTGCTGTTCGTTCTCTCGCGCGAAGCCGATTGCCGCCACGGTATCGCCGAAGGCGGGAGGCGACAAGCGGCCTGCCGGGCCATCGTCCCGACGATCCCGCCCTTCACGGCCGGGCCCCGGCTTGGCATGGTGCCGCCATGACAAGGCGGCTCCGCTCATGACCCAGAACCTGTTCATCGGCATCGACGGAGGCGGCACCGGGTGCCGGGCGCGCATCCGCGACGGCGAGGGCCGCCTGCTCGGCGAGGGCGTCGGCGGCCCGGCGAATATCCGGCTCGGTTCGGAGGGGGCCTGGGCGTCGATCCTTGCGGCCTGCCGGTCCGCCCTCGCGGCGTCCGGGCTCGCCGACGAGGCTTTGTCCCGCGCGCGGGCCGGCCTTGGCCTTGCCGGAGCGGCGCAGCCCCAGGCGGTCGCCGGCATGCTGGCCCATTCCCATCCGTTCCGGTCCGTCGCGATCGAGACGGATGCGCATATCGCCTGGCTCGGGGCGTTCGGGGGCGGCGAGGGCGCAATCCTGATCGTCGGGACGGGATCGGTGGGCTACGGCGTCCTCGGCGGCAGGCCGGTCTATATCGGCGGTCGCGGCTTTCAGATCTCGGACGACGGCAGCGGTGCGGTGCTGGGACGCGAACTCCTGCGGCGCACGATCTGGGCCCATGACGGACGCGCGCCGATGACTTCCCTCGCAAGCGCCGTCCTCGAGCGCTTCGGGGGTGACCCGGAGACGATGGTCGACTGGTCGAACGCGGCCCGCCCGCGGGATTACGCGAGCTTCGCGCCGCTCATCGTCGAGCATGCGACGGCCGGCGACCCGCTCGGCTCTGCCCTCGTGTCGGAGGCAGCCGACGCGATCAGCGGCATCGCGCGTCGGCTCGTCGATCTCGGCGCGCCCAGGCTCTGCCTCTTCGGCGGCCTCTCCCGGCCGCTCATGCCGTGGTTTGCCCCTGACGTGCGGCAACTCCTCGCCGAGCCCCTGGCCGACGCCCTCGACGGCGCCGTGATGCTGGCGCGGGCAGGCCACGAGCCTCACTGAACGCACCACCCTGGACGAGCGCCGCCGCGTGCGGTCATATCGAACCCTTGCGAACCAGCGGAGCAGACGGGGATGGCGGCAAAGAGGGTGCTCGTCGTGGGCCTTGGCAATATGGGCATGTCCCATGCCCTCGCCTATACCCGGATCGAGGGATACGAGGTGGTGGGCCTGTGCGAGCGGAGGATCGCGGACCGCAAGCTCCCGGAGGCTCTCGAAGGGGCGAGGCCCTTTGCGCATTACGAGGAAGCCCTGGACGTCCTCAAGCCTGACGTCGTGTCGATCAACACCTGGTCGGATACCCATGCGGCCTACGCGATCCGGGCCATGGAGGCGGGAGCGCACGTCTTCGTCGAGAAGCCCCTCGCCGACACCGTGGCGGATGCGGAGCGTGTGGTCGCCACCGCGCGCCGGACCGGGCGCAAGCTCGTCGTGGGCTACATCCTGCGCCACCACCCGTCCTGGATGCGCTTCATCGAACTTGCCCGCACCCTCGGCACGCCGCTGGTCTTTCGCATGAACCTCAACCAGCAATCGAGCGGGGCGGCGTGGGACGCCCACAAACGGCTCCTGCAATCGCTTTCGCCCATCGTCGATTGCGGCGTGCACTACGTGGACGTCATGTGCCAGATCACGCCGGCAAGGCCGGTGCTCGTCCACGGCGTCGGCGCGCGGCTGACCGAAGACATGCCGCCCGGCATGTACAATTACGGCCATCTTCACGTCACCTTTGAGGACGGATCCGTCGGCTGGTACGAGGCCGGCTGGGGCCCGATGATGAGCGAGCAGGCCTATTTCGTGAAGGACGTGATCGGCCCGAAGGGCAGCGTCAGCATCGTCATGGCCGAGACCGCGAATGCGGGCCTCAAGTCGTCCGACATGGACGCCCACACCAAGACGAACCAGATCCTGCTCCACCACGGCGCCCTGGCGCCCGACGGCACGCTCCTGAAGCCCGACGAGCGCATCGACACCGCCGACGAACCGGGGCACGACGACCTTTGCGAGCGCGAGCAGCGCTTCCTCCTGCGCGCCATCGACGAGAACCTCGACTTGTCGGACCACATGGACGATGCGGTAAGAAGCCTGCGGATCGTTCTGGCGGCGGACGAGGCTGTGAGAACCGGGGAGGTGGTCCGGCTTTGAGAGGATCGGGCCTCCCGATTCGGCACCGATTCCGGAAGGCTCCCACAGGGGCTCGTTAACTCTGCCGCGAAGTCCCACGGCTCAACCGTGAAAGTCCCCTGTGCGGCTTGCCGTCAATTTGAGATGAAGTGTTCGGGGGAGCATTTCATGACCACATCCGTTCTTTACCATCCGACCGTTTCCTGTCGGTCCTGCGGTTCCCATGTCGTTGAGGTGAAAGGGGAGTGGAGGGGAGCCTCGCCCGCCCAGTGCCGCCAGTGCGGCACCTCGCACGGCACTTGGATCACGCTCATGGAGCGCGCTGAAATCCGTCGCAAAGCCGATCATTTCATCGGCCCCTTCCGCGCCAAGCTCGCCGAGGTCGCACGATGAGGTGGGCCGCCGCCTTTATCCCGCTGGTGGCCGCGTCCCCGGCGCTGGCCGACGTGAACCTCGTCGCCAAGCGGGAAGCCTGCCATGCGGAAGCGCGCCAGCGCATCAAGCCCCGGGGCGCCACCACGGGCGAACTCGCGCGGGCCCTCATCGAGAAGCGGCAGCGCTTCACGGACGAATGCGTCGACCGGCCGGTGCAGGCCGCCCTGCCGGCGCCGCAGACGACCGGCACAGTCAAAACCGGCACCGTGAAGACGGCGCCGGCCAAGCGCTGACCGGGCGCGCCGCTTTAGGCGCGCGCGAACCGCCTCGCGGCACCGACGCACAGGACGACACCGGCCGAGACTGCGACAAGGCCCCAGCCGACCGGCTCGTGCAGCAAGGCTGCCGCGAGGGCGAGGCCGAAGAACGGCTGGAGCAACTGCAGCTGGCCGACCGCCGCGATGCCGCCCTGGGCGAGGCCGCGGTACCAGAACACGAAGCCGATCAGCATGCTGAACAGGGACACGTAGGCGAGGGCCAGAAGCGCCCGCCAACTCAAGCCGGCGAAGGACGACGGCGCCGTCGCGAGGGCGAGCGGCAGCATCACGGGCAGCGAGAGCACGAGGGCCCAGGAGATCACCTGCCAGCCCCCGAGCCGCCGCGAGAGGCGGCCGCCCTCTGCATAGCCGAGGCCGCAGACGAGGATCGCCACAATCATCAGCGCGTCTCCGACCGGAGAGGCGTCGAACCCGCCGCGGCTCATCGCGTAGCCGGCCACGAGGGCGCTGCCGAGAACCGCGAAGGCCCAGAAGGCCAGCCGCGGCCGCTCGCCGCCGCGCACGGCGCCGAAGACCGCGGTCGCGAGGGGCAGGAGGCCGATATACACGATTGCATGCGCCGAGGTGACGTGGCGCAAAGCGAGCGCGGTGAGGAGGGGAAAGCCTACCACGACGCCGAGGGCCACCACGCCGAGCGGGAGGAGATCGGCCCGGGCGGGCCACCGCTCCCGCATGGCCAGCAGCGCCGCGAGCCCGACGAGGCCGGCGATGGCGGCGCGGGCGAAGGTGAGAAAGAGGGGATCGAGCTCCAGGACGGCCACGCGCGTCGCCGGCAGGGAGGCGCTGAAGATGACGACGCCGAGGAGGCCGTTGAGCCAGGCCGAAGGGTGAGGGGCGATCCGCCAATTTTCGGACATGCCGAGACCCTGCCCCGGGCGCGGTGGCGTCGCCAGGGACAGAGGGGTACAATCGCTCCGAACTGTACTCCTCCCGGAACCCGTACACGTGCTGCACGCTCCGCCCCCTCTGCCGCCGCCCGCTCCGACCCTGATCGGCCAGATCATGAGTGCCATCCGAGAGCGCATCGACGGCCGGCAGCTGGGGTCCGGTGCGCGGCTGCCCTCGATCCGGGCGTTCGCGCGGGAGCAGGGCGTCTCGAAATCGACCGTGGTCGAGGCCTATGAGCGCCTCGCGGCGGAGGGCGTCATCGCCGCCCGCCGCGGGTCCGGCTTCTACGTTGCGGGATCGGAGCGGCCTCCGGCGCTCAGCCGTTCCGATCCGCGCATCGAACGCGCCATCGATCCCTTGTGGGTGATGCGCCAGTCGCTCGAGGCCGACCCGTCGAGCCTGCGGCCCGGCTGCGGCTGGCTGCCGGAGAGCTGGATGCCGCTCGGCGCCCTGCGTCGCGGCTTGCGATCGGCAGCCCGCAGCGAGCCTCGCGCCCTGACCGATTACGGGACACCCCTCGGCTTCGCGCCCTTAAGGTCGCAACTCGCGCGCCGCCTTTCCGCGCGCGGCGTCGAGGCCGAGCCGGCGCAGATCCTGTTGACCGACTCGGGCACCCAGGCCCTCGACCTCGTCTGCCGTCTCCTCCTGCAGCCTGGCGAGACGGTGCTGGTCGACGATCCTTGCTACTTCAATTTTCTCGGCCTCGCGCGAGCCCATCGCGCCTCCGTCGTGGGCGTGCCGATGACGCCGGCGGGGCCCGATGTCGAGGCTTTCGCGCGGCTCGCCCGCGAGCAACGGCCGCGGCTTTACTTCACGACGGCCGCCCTGCAGAACCCGACGGGCGTGAGCAACGCGCCCGCGACCGTTCATCGTCTCCTCGTTCTCGCAGAGGCGCACGGGATCACGATCGTCGAGGACGATATCTTCGCCGATCTTGAGCCGGAGCCGGCGAGCCCGCGCCTCGCGGCCTTCGGCGGTTTGAACCGCGTGATCCAGGTGGGCAGCTTCTCCAAGACGCTCTCCGCCGCGATGCGGTGCGGCTACGTGGCGGTTCGGCCGGACTGGATCGAGCCGCTGGCCGACCTGAAGCTCGCCACCGCGTTCGGGAGCGGCGATCTCGCGGCCCGGCTCGTCCACGGCATCCTCACCGACGGCAGCTACCGGCGCCACGTCGAGGGACTGCGCGGCCGCCTCGCCCGGGCCCTGACCGACACCGCCCGGCGCCTCGAAGCCGCGGGGCTGAGGGTGTGGACGGAGCCGCGGGGAGGACTCTTCCTGTGGGCCGCTTTGCCGGAGGGCCTCGATGCCGGCGACGTGGCGCGCCGGGCCATGGCGGAAGGCGTGGTTCTCGCGCCCGGCAACGTGTTCTCGGTCGGCCAGACCGCGGGACGCTTCCTGCGCTTCAACGTCGCCCAGTGCACCTCGGCGCGGGTGTTCGAGGTGCTGGAACGAGCGATGGACAATGCCGACCGGCGCCCAATGCTCTGAACGGAGAATCGCGGCCTGCGGTCACGCACCCGGCGCGATGGGCCGGTCCGCGGTCCAGTCGTAGGTGCCCTGGTCGCGCTCCTGCACGGCTTGCTTCCAGCCGACGGCCTCCGCCCTGTTCTTGAAGGCGAGGCCCTCCGGCGAGTGGCGGGTGATGCCGTCGAACAGGGTGGCGAGCATCTGCGTGTTGTTGAGGCCCATGGCCTCGATCGCCTGGTTGACCACGAGCTTCTGCATCATGAGCTGGTTCACCGGCACGGTGGCCATGCGTTCGGCGAGCCGCTCCACCTCGGCGTCGAGATCGCCCGCCGGCACGGCCTTGAGCACGAGGCCGATCCGCTCTGCCTCGCGGCCGTCGATCTTGTCGCCCGTGAACAGCATGCGCTTGGCCCGTTCCGGCCCGAGCCGGTAGACCCACATGGCCGTGGTCGGGCAGCCCCACACCCGCACCGGCATATAGCCGATCTGGGCATCCTCGCTCATCACCACCATGTCCGAGCACAAAGCGATATCCGAGCCCCCGGCGACCGCGAAGCCGTGAACCTTGCACACCACGGGCCGGTAGGATCGCCACAAGGACATGAAGGCCTGGGTGTTGCTCATCATGAAGGCGTAGTCCTTCATGGGATCCCACGGCATGTCCTGCACGCCCTCGTTTGAGCCGGCGGCCTGTGCGTAATAGGTCATGTCGTAGCCCGCGCAGAAAGCGCGCCCTGCCCCGGAGAGCACGATGACGTGGACCCCGGGATCCCCGTTCGCCCGGGCCACCGCCTCGGCGAGCTCCCCCGGCAGATCGCCGTCGATCGCGTTCAGAACCTCCGGACGATTCAGGGTGATCCGGCCGATGCGGCCATCCTTCTCGAACAGAACTTTGGCCATCTCCACTCCCTAGCAGGTTCGCGCCGCGTCGAATTCGTTCGGCAGGCGGCTGCCCCGTTCCTACAAGCTGCTTGATCCGGTGTCGAACCACCGCGGCTCGTCGGGCAGCCTTACGAGGGTGCCCGCATCGTCCCCTGGCTCGTGTCGGGGGCACTGAGGGCCATACGGTTGTGGACCAAAGAAAAGCCCGCCGGATCGCCCCGGCGGGCTCGGATCTGCGACTTGTCCGTTTAGCCGATGTTATCGGGCAAGCGTCGTCACAGCAGCTGTCGTGGTGCCGGTGGGCGATGTGGTCGTGCCGCCGGCGGCGGGGGCGGCCGTGTCGGTCGGGGCCGTCACGGGGGCAGGTGTCGGTGCCGTCACCACCGGGGTCGGTGAGGTCACCGGAGCTTCGGTGGACGGCGTTTCGCCATCGGCGGGTGCCTTCATCGCATCGAGAACCGCCTGAGCATCGTGGTCGACGCCAAGGAGATTGTTCAGCGCCTCGATGGTCTCAACCGTCATGGCCTTGCTGGTGAGGCCGGCCAGTGCCTTGGCTGCCTCACTTTCATCTTTGGCCGTCGCGTAGGCGTTGATCTTACCGACCGTCGAATTCGGCGCGGCATTGAGCCGGGCAGTCGCCGATGCGTGCGCCGCGTTGAGCTTGCCAGGCAGCTTCGCCGTTGCCGGAGCGGGCGCCGGAACGGGAGCGACCGGGACGGGGGTCGTCGTCGTCACCGCTGCCGTCGTCTTGCTGGCCTTCTCGGCCTTCTCGGTCTTGGCGGCTTTGGACTTCTCGCCCGAGGCTGCGGTGCTGGTGGAGCGAGCGCCCTTCTTGTCGCCGCGAACATCGGCGAGGAAGCCTTCCAGAATCCCGATAGGCTCGGACCGGCCGCGGCCCTTGGCGTCACCTGTGCTGCCGCTCCTCTCGGCCGTCTGGGAGCCGCCATGGCCCCTGCCGCCACGGTCGCCGCGGTCGCTCTTGTCGCTTCCACGGTCGGCGTGCGAGCCGCCGTTCCCGCCATTGCCACCGTTGCCGCCCGGACCACCAGCGCCGTTACCGCCGCCTCCGCCGCCGTTCCCGCCGTTGCCGCCACCTCCCCCATTGCCGCCGCCGTTCCCGCCCTCGCCCTTGGCGAGGGCCGAGGAGGAACCGATGTCGAGGGAGGCGAACGACAGGCCGAGAGGCTGGAGGCCGAGAACGACGCCGAGGGCGAGCGTCGAAGCCGCCAGCGTGAAACGGGAAGAACGCACCATTGAAAAAAGCTCCTTCGTGGAGATGACGATCAGGGTCTAGCGGCCGGCGATAAAGGTGAGTTTAGCCGCGAGCGTGCAAACTGTTGAAAAACGAGCAGGTCGATGAGTGCACGAGGGTGGGGCGATATCGTTAACGAACGGTTAACGGCTCCGCATCGCCGGGCGGCTCAGGGGCGATAGCGCCGGTCGAGGGTGGATCTGGCGGACGAACGCAGGCGGTAGCCGCACTCAACGGTGATCTCCACCGTCAGGCAGCCGCGTGAGCGGTCGGCCCATCTTGGTCGACCGAGGGCGCGCGATTGGCTCTCGACCAGCGTGAGATCGCGTTCAGCAGATCCGCCTTCTTGAAGGGCTTGCCGACGAAGCCCTCCATGCCGGCTTCCGTGAATTCGGCGACGTGCTGCGGGAGGACGTTGGCCGTGAGCGCGACGATGGGCACGTCGCGGCAGGGCGCCTTAAGCCCCCGGATGACGCGGGTCGCCGTCATGCCGTCCATCGTCGGCATCTGCACGTCCATCAGGACGAGATCGAAGTCCCGTTGCTGAACCAGCATCACGGCCTGTGCGCCGTCGCCGGCGATCGTGACCTCGTGCCCGGCATTCTCGAGCACGGCTTTCGCGATCTCCTGATTGATCTCGTTGTCCTCAACGAGGAGGACCCGCGACCGGCGGCTCGCCTCGTGAATCTCGCGGCGGCGCTGCGCTTCCGGCAGTTCGGGCTCCGCCTTGTGCAGCCTGATCTGAAACCAGAACGTGGAGCCCGAGCGCGGCTCGCTCTCGACACCGATTTCGCCGCCCATGAGGCCGACGAGGTTCTTGCTGATCGCAAGCCCGAGGCCGGTGCCGCCGAATTCGCGCCGGATGGAGCTGTCGATCTGCGAGAACCGCTGGAACAGGTGCTGCAGCTTGGAGGGCGGGATGCCGATTCCGGTATCCCTCACGGCGAACCGGATCTGCGCGTCGCGGGCGCTCTCCCGCACCAGGCTGACGTTCAGGGTCACCGCTCCCGAGGGGGTGAACTTGATCGCATTGTTGAGCAGGTTGAGGAGCACCTGCCTGAGCCTATCCTGGTCGCCGAGAAGGCGGTCGGGCACATCGCGGCCCATATCGAGGCTGAGGGCCAGGCGCTTTCGATCCGACAGGGGCTGGACGATGGAGATCGACGTGTCAAGGAGGGCGCGCAGCGAGAAGGGGCGGACGTCGAGCGTGATCTTGCCCGCCTCAATCTGCGAGAAGTCGAGGATGTCGTTCACCACCGTCAGCAGGGCCGTGCCGGCGCTGTGAACGCGGCTCAATTGCTGGTGCTGGTGCGCGGTGAGGCCGCCGTCCTCCATCAGGAGATCGGCATAGCCCAGGATCCCGTTGAGAGGCGTCCTGATCTCGTGGCTCATGGCTGCCAGAAAGTTGCTCTTGGCATGGCTCGCGGCCTCGGCCTCGTCCTTCGCGAGGAGAAGCGCGGCTTCGACGCGCTTTCTGTCGGTCACATCCCGCATGATGCCCACCATGCGAATGGGCGTGCCTGAGGCATCGTATTCGAAACGTCCCTGAGCCTCGCACCACACCGTCGTTCCGTCCGGGTGGAAGAACCTGAATTCGTGCGAGTAGGCCGTGCGGGACTGCATGGCGTGCTGGAGCTTCGCCTCCGTCTCGGCGATGTCCTCCGGGTGGACCCGGTTCGCCCAAGCCGCGTAGGACGGCGTCACGCCGCCGATCGGATAGCCCAAGAGCGTGTAGTGCTGTTCGGACCATGCGACATCCCCGGTCGGGATGTTCCAATCCCAGGTAGCAAGCCGCCCCGCATCGAGCGCGAGCCGCAGGCGCTCCTCGCTGGCCTGCCGAGCAAGTTCGCTCTTCTGCCGTTCCGTGCTGAGTTGAACCTGCGCCGTGATGTCGGTCGCGAGCTTGACGACCTTGTAGGGTCGGCCGCTCGGGTCGAGAACGGGATAGTAGGAGGCGAGAATCCAAACCTCGCGGCCGCCCTTGCCGAGCCGCTTGTACTGCGCCGCCTGATACTGGCCGGCCCGCAGCCGGGCCCAGAAGGTCGCGTATTCCTCGCTGTCGCGTTCGCTCGGCTGCACGAACAGCCTGTGATGCTGGCCCCTCACCTCCGCGAGGGTGTAGCCCATGGCGGCGAGGAAGTTCTCGTTGGCGTCCAGGATCATCCCGTCGAGGTCGAAGGTGACGGTCGCCTGCGACATGCGGATGGCGTTGACCTGACCTTTGAGGTCGGCCTCCTCGATCATCTGGCGCGTAATGTCGGTGGCGAACTTGACGATCTTGTAGGGGCGTCCCTTGCGGTCGAAGATCGGGTTGTAGGTGGCCTCAATCCAGATTTCCCGGCCGTCCTTGCCCACGCGCTTGTAGCGGCCCGCATCGAACTCGCCGGCCCGGAGCTTGCGCCAGAACGCGGCGTATTCCGGGCTGTCGCGGTAGGACGGCTCGACGAAGCGGCTGTGGGGCATGCCCCGGATCTCGTCGAGGGTATAGCCGACGACGCTCAGGAGATTGGCGTTCGCCGTGATCACCCGTCCCTGCATGTCGAGCTCGATCACGCCGACGGATTTGTTGAGCGCGGACAGCATGGCCGCCGCTTCCTGGGGAACACGGGAGAAGAAGCGGAACATCACTCCAGCCGATACCGGATTTGCAGTCTTGGAAGGGGACGCTACCCGGTCCGGCGTAAAAGAAGGTTAAGCTGCTGCGGGGTTTGTGGCATTTCGAGTTTGATTGCCGTGGTTCCGGATCTTGGAACCGAGATCGTCTCGGTGCTGCCCGCGATCGGCGACCGGCCGGTCCTTAGGCGTTAATGGATCACTAACTCAAATTGCTAGGGTTGGCTTAAGGGTTCCGCAACGACACTCCTCGGGTTCATGGCTCACAGGAGCGCCGATATGTTCAAGACCATTGCCGCCGTCGCATTCAGCCTTTTTGCCGTCACGAGCGCTGCCGCTGACGTCATGAGCCTTTCGCGTTCCTATGGTCTGGAGACGGCCATGACGGCCGGCCTGCACTCCTCGCGCATCTCCATGAACGATGGTGTGGCCGCCGAACGGGCCGGTCTTTCAACCCTCGACGTTCTGTCGACCGGCAGCATCGCGCAGCCGCTGGTCGCCTTCATGGGGGACGGCCTTGCTGCCGAAGAGGCGAGCCTCGCGGCGGCCTTCGACGCGCTTCCCATGGTCGCCTTCTCGGAAACGCCACCCATGTTCGACGCCGCGGATGAGCCCGCCGCCACGGGGTCGCTCGGCCTCAGCGCGTGGGAAATCGAGGAACCGGCCCTGCTCGAGGCCTTCGTCGCGGGCCGGGAGGCCTATGAGGCAACCCTCACGCCATGAGGCTCTTAACCAGTTCTTTACTTTCCGCGTGACGGGAGCCTCGCTCTTTGGCATTCTCCCTCATGAAGAGAGTGGAACTGCAACGGCCCGGAGCTTGCGCCCGGGCTGTTTTTCTTTTGAGCCGAGCAAACGCGCTTCGGAGTGAGGCTGCGGCCGGGCGGCCAGCCGCAAACTGCATCGGAAGTCTGCAGAGCTGACAGGTGATCAAACCGCAGCCACGAACGTCAGCTACCCGGGCAGGGACGCCCCGGCGTCAGATCGAGCTTGATCGGGATAGGTTCTCGCTCAACCGAAGGCGAGCCAGGCCAGACCTCCGGAGAGGAGGCCGATCAGGGCCGACAAGGTGACGATCTCCGGCAGCTGACTCAACTCGGCGGCGCGGAAGGATTTGCGGAAGGCATGGTCGGGGTGCGGCATGACCTTACCTTACGGCAGGCTCAAAAAATTCCAAGTCTGTTCTTAAGTTGGGTTTCTGCAACGTGGACAGACTGCGGGGTGACGGTTCCCGAGCTCGCTGAGCGTGCGGCGAGGGGAGCGCATCGCCCACCCTCGCCGGCTTGGCGCTTAGTCAAGCATCATGCGGCGCTGCATGCGCAGGGCGCGACGCTCGCCAATCGACCCGGTCGAGATCACGTCATCCCGGAACCGGTCCCGAACGACGATGCGCTCGCGCACTGGCCGCTGGCGCACCACGACGCGGGTGTCGTAGGCCGGCTGGCGGACCACAATCCGCTGGCGCAAGGGCGCGGCCCGGTAGACCACCCGTTGCCGGACCACCGGAGCCTGGTGGTAAACCACCCGCTGGCGCAGGACGGGCGCCCGGCGTACCACAACCCGCTCGCGGATCACGGGAGCCGAGCGATAGACGACGCGCTGGCGGATGGCCGGCGCCCGGCGGATCACCACGCGCTCACGGACGACGGGACCATCACGATAGCCCGCCCCGAAACGGCCGTCGAAGCGCTGCGCTTCGGCCGTGCCGACCGCCGACAGGGCGAGAAGGCCGGCCCCGAGGATCATTGCAAGCTTCTGCATCACTGAACTCCCTCAACAGACGCATGCGGGTCAAAGCCCATCCGGCGCGATGGTTGCGTGCCTCACCGGACGAATTGGAGGGCTAGGGCAGGGACACCGGCAAAAATCTTCGGTGGATCAGGGTGCTGCCCGTCACTCTTCGGAGACTGCTTGCGCGATCATGTCCGTCGTCCAGGGCTTCGGGACGAAGGCGGCGGCCTCGGGCAGTTGCGCCTCGTCCACGTAGCCTGACGTGAACACGAGCTTGAGTTTCGGCCTGATCTTCAAGGCGGATTCCGCGAGTTCAGGGCCTGTCATGCCGGGCATTCTGACATCGACGAAGAGGACGCCGATACGCGCGTTCTCCCGGACAAGCTCAAGCGCCGCTGCACCGTTATAGGCGTCGAACACCTCGAACCCCAGATCCTCGAACAGGGCCACGGCGGTCGCCCGCGCGATCGGATGGTCGTCCACGACGAGGACTGCAGGCTTGCTCTTCTTCACGGGTCGTCGCTCCGGCATGGACTCTCCCAATTTCCGGCTCGGCTTTTTGCCGCAAGGGAAAGTAGATGCCAAGCTGTCAGGGCCGCGCGTCGCTTGAGATCTTGCGGTCGCCTCGGCGCCAAGATGAGTCCAGCTTTGCTGTTCCCGTTAGGATGCTGCCCGGGCCCGCTAACGGGCCATGCGCTGGAGACGCTCGTTCGCCACCGCATGTCCGGCAGCCCCGGCCTTGGCGTAGTACTCGCGCGCCTTGACCGGATCCCCGCCAAGCCCGACTACGCCCCAGCGCCGAAGGACCTCCGCGTCGAACGTTTCGGCAAGCCGAAATGTCGCCTCGGCGTCACCGGCTTCGGCGGCGCGGGCGAGCCACAGGCGCGCTCCGGTCACGTCGCCCCGGCGCAGATGATCCTCGGCCTGCGTCAGTTCGGGAGCCGGGCCACTCCGCGAGGGCGGGGCTGGCGACGGTAGCGGCGGCGCCTGCACGATTGCTGCGGCGGGCGGCGTGACCGCGGTCCCCGTCGTCACGGGGCCGTCGCCGGCAAGCTCCCGTTGCGGAGGCGGCGGACGGCTCGGCGGAGGAGGGGCGGGCTGGTCGAGCCGGGCCGAGGCCGGAGGGGGCAGGGCGGAGGGCGGCTGCGGCCGCTTCGGCTCGTCCGTCGACGGGAGCAGGGCGATGGCCGCGGCGCCGACCGCGACGGCAAGGCCGGCGGAGAGGAGCACCCGCCGGGGCCGCCACGGGTCACGACTTCCATACCATTCGTCTTTCAGTGTCGAGCGCCGCCGCATTCCACCGGCTCGTCAGCGCGCGACGAGTTCCTCGTTCTTCTTGCTCACATGCCACAGAACGTAGTGGTAATGCGGCATGTCCACCCCCGGGTGGCCTTCGTTGAAGTACATCGTCGTGTGGTCGACCCGCGCGCCCGGGAACCCGACCTCCGCATCGAATTTCCGGCGCTCGTTCAACTGGTCGAGCGGGAGCATGTAGATCGTGCTGATGAGACGGTCCTTGCGGTCGAAGGAAAGGAAGGGGCCGACCGGCAGGGTTTCGGGTTTGACGAACACGACGCCGATGCCGGGAAAGAAGGCCGGGAAGTTCACGAGGGACGAAACCCGCTTGTAGCCCCTCCGCTCGGCGAGGATGCGCGGATTGCGGGTCTCCCTGGGGGCCGTGGTTCTGCGGGTGGCAGCGACGCTCGCAGGGCCGGCGGCCTGGGCGAATTCGAGCTTGAACTCGCCACTCGGCATCGGGGTGCCGAGGCCCGAATGCCCCAGATGCTCGAGATGGTGGCGCTTGGCCGGTTCGAGCGCCAGAGCGGACGTGCTGATGGCCGCGAGGGCAAGGGCAAGGGTCAGCGATCGCATCGTGCAGAATCCTCCTAGCGTGATCCGGTGGTGGCAGGTTCGCCGCGCCAGCGAAGAAAGTTCTGGAACAGAGCTTCCCGGTCCTCTTCGCGCATGGGGAGCCCGCGCTCCTTCACGAACTGCTCGAACTCCGACTTGAGCGTCTGCTGGGCCTGCTGGGGCGCCGACCGCTTGAGCCAGGCCTCCATGGCGGCGAGGCGCCGGTACCCCGGAACCGTGCCGGCAAGGTTCACCTCCTGCCACTTGGGATGGCGCGGCGGCTTCTGCAGGTTGCTCAGGCGCTGAAACAGGCTGTTGAGGAAGAAGTCGCCGAGCTGCGCGCGGGGGGATTTGGACGGCCAGTTATAGGCGAACAGCACGTTCTGCACGCCAAGCGTTGCGACCCGCTCGCCCGGCCCGAGAAGTTCGGGATAATCCTCGGCGACGAGTGTGCTGGGAAGATAGCCGGCCGGCGGCGAGGGCAGGGTGACGGGAACGAGCCGCAACCCTTCGCCGGGCGCGAGCGCCTTGAGCCCGTCCACCGGCTTGCCCGACACGAGGAAAGCCGCCGCGATCTCGCCGGCCTTGATCGCGGCCACCGCGTCCCGCAACTCGAGGCGCTCCTCGCGGACCTTGAGGCCGCCGGCGCTCAGGATCTCGCGGGCGATGATCTGGGTGGCGCTCTCGTCCTTGCCGATGCTGACCGCCCCGCCCTGCAGATCCGCGAGCGAGCGCACGTCGAAGCCGGCGATGAGATGCACCTCTTCCACGTAGAGCGGCGTCACGTAGGTGATCCGGTCCTTGAGGTCGCCGAGCTCCCGGGTCGCGTTCAACCGGTCGAGGACGCGCGCGGAGGCGATGCCGAAATCGGCATTGGGCAGCGTGAGCACGTCCCGCACGGCCTGGATGCCGCCCGGGCTGACGACGGGCGTGACGCGGAGCGCTACTTCGCCGTTCGGCCCCGTCTCCTGCGTGGACGCGACGGCGCCCGCGATCTCGTCCGCAATGCGGAACTCGGTCTCGCCGAGGCTGTCGGAGACGATCTCGATGAGACGAGGATTTGCTCCGGCCGACTTGCGCAAGGTGGACTGGGCTGTGGGTTGCTTCGGGCTCTGCGCCGAAACCTGCGGCGCGATCGGGAGCGAACCGAACCCAGCAACAAGCAGGAGGGCGATGAAGCGGCGAGCGCGACGCAACACGTCTGTCGTCATGTCAGGAGCCCGCGTTGGAACGAGGTTGGCGGAGCCGCTGGAAAACAACGCTGACGACACCGGCTGCGAGATAATCCGTGTATCCGCCCAAGGTTCCGCCAACGTCCGACAGGTTGGGCAGGCGGCTCAGCGACCCCGGTGTTCGATGAACGCGCCGCGGCAACGCTTGCCAGGAGGCAAAGCCGAACTCCTCAGCATGGTTCGCCGGCAAAGCAGGAGTAAGTGCATCGGAGAGGAAGGTACGGATGAGCGCAGAGCCGGTCGCAGAGAAAGCAAGGACACTCGCCAGCAACGCCATCGATGCACGCCGGCTATGCAAAATCGTCCAGCTTCGATCATCGAAGCGACGGCAATTTTAACGTCGGTTTAGCTGTCCTGACTTATTCGTCGGGCACGATCAAACTGCATCCCCGGCCCCCATGTCGCTCAAAGCTCGTCTGTTCGCGTCCCTGCTTCTGCTCTTCATCTGCGTGGGAGTGATCGGAGCCTCCGGCTGGTACGCGTCGCAGACCGCAATCACCGCCATGAGAACGGCTCTTTCAGAGCGCGTCGTCCCCATGCGCGACCTGAAGATCGTGTCCGACATGTATGCGGTGAACGTGGTCGATGCGGCCCACAAGGTGCGCCATGGCAATTTCACCTGGGAACAGGGTGCCGCTGCGGTGACGGAGGCCAAGCAGCGCATCGGCGGGCACTGGGACCGGTATTCGGAGGGCCATCTCACCGAGCGCGAAACCGTGCTCGTCCGCGAATTCATCCGCCGCGCGATCAGCGCCGATGCAACCATCGATGAACTGCTCCTCGTCCTCAAGCGTCGCGACAAGGCTGCGCTCGAGCGAATCGCTGTCAACGAGCTTTACCCCGCCATGGACCCGGTGACGGAGATCATCTCCGAGCTCTCGAACCTGCAGATCGAAACCACAGGCGGGATGGTCGCGGCGGCAGAAGCGGTGCATGGCAGTACCGAATGGTTCATGCGGGGCATTTCGCTCACGGCGGCCGCGGTCTTCGCATTCTCCTTGTGGCTCATCCTGTTCCGGATTCTGAAGCCCATCGGGCAACTGCGGCACGCCATGATGAAGCTCGCGGATGGCGACCTCGCCGTCGCGGTGCCGGGCGTGAAGCGGCGGGACGAGGTCGGTCTCATGGCGCAGGCGGTTGCCGTCTTCAAGCAGCACGCCTCGGAGGTCGAGGCGCTGCGCGACGTTCAGGACAAGCAGCGCGATCAGGCGCGGGTGGCCCGCATCCGGGCTCTCAACACCATCGCCGACCAGCTCGATGCGGAAGTCCGGCAGGCCGCGACCGTGCTCGGTGGATCGGCCGATCAGGCCGCCGGCTCGTCGAGGGCCGTGGTCGAGGCCGTGCAACTGACGCGGCAGCGCTCCCTGGCAGCGAGCGCGGGCTCCGAGCGGACCCATGCCAGCGTGAACGCGGTCGCGCAGGCGACCGACGAGCTGTCCCGCTCTCTCGCCGATGTGTCGAACCAGGTCTCCCGCGTGGCGGCGGTCAGCCAGGAGGCCCGAGCGGCGTCGGACGCGACGCGCGGCACGGTGGACACCCTCGCTTCGGCCGCGACCCGCATCGGCGAGGTTGTGCGCCTCATCGCCGAGATCGCGTCGCAGACCAATCTCCTTGCCCTCAACGCCACCATCGAGGCGGCCCGCGCCGGCGAGGCCGGAAAGGGCTTTGCCGTCGTCGCGTCCGAGGTGAAGGCCCTCGCCACCCAGACGGCCCGGGCGACGGACGACATCGCGGCCCAGATCGGCGCCATCCAGGCTGCGACCGGAGAGGTCGTGGGCTCGGTGGCGGATATCGGCGCCGTGATCCGCGAGATGGACGGGATCGCCAGCACCATCGCCGAGACGGTGGACGCCCAGTCCCGGTCGACGGAGGAGATCGCCCGCTGCGTTCGTCAGGCGGTGGACGGCATGCAGGATACGGCGAGCAACATCGTCGGGGTGAACGGGGCCGCGGACGAGGCCGGACAGGCCGCCGACCGGGCCTCCGCCGCAGCCCAGCATCTCCGGGAGCAATCCGCGCGTCTCTCCCACCAGGTCACGAGCTTCCTCGCGCAGCTTCGGGCGGCTTGACGTCCGCAAGGCGCGACCTTCGGCGGCTCGGGCGCATCAGGGATCTCCCACCTGGTCGTCGCCCGGCTGGCGCGGCGCGAGAGGCGTGAAGGCGCAGCGGTCGGGCTTCAGGTCGATGAGCGGCGTGCCGTCGAGGCAGTCGAGCCCCCGGACATACACGTCAGCCCCTTCGACCCGAACGAGTCGCACGATCTGCGTGCCGATCGGGTTCGGGCGCACGGGTGTGCGCAGGCTAAACGCTCCGCGGGCCACCCCGTCGTTGCGCGGGCTCTGGCGCACGAGGTCGCGCCGGGAGAGGTGCAGCCAGTAGAGCACCTCCAGCTCCTCGTATTCCGTCACGCCTTCGAGCGCCGGCACCCAGGGCTCGAAGATCTCGATGCGGCACAGGGGACCGTCTTGACGTCCCTGCCGCGGGCAGTCCAGCCGGTCGGTCCAGGGCGTGTGAATGCGCCCGATGAAGACGAGGCCGGCATCGTCCGCGGGCGGCGGATTGATCGCCATCTCGCCGGCCCGGATCTCGTTCAGACGGACCATGGGTCTAATCGTCCATGGCGACCATGACGTCGGAGGCTTTCACCACCACATAGGCGCTTGCCGGCCTCGAGGCGCAGCTCGTCCGCCACCTCGTTGGTGATCGCCGCCGCGACGACGGTGCTGCCCCCATCGATGCGGACATGGGCGGTCGTCTGGCCGTTCGCCACATCCACGATGGTGCCCTTGAGACAGCTCCGTGCACCGATTTTCATCGCGTGATCTCCGCCGTCGGGGCCGTCAGTCCGGCTGATCGTGACGTCAGTGCGATGTACACCACATCCTGGCGCTTTTGAGCAATGCCCGGGTGGGGCGGACCCGGTTCCCTCCCCTGAGCTTTACCATCCGCCCTGCCGGGCAAAGCCTGAGGCGGCGGCTGACTGCCGCAGGTCGGGCGGAGGCCGAGAACTTCGAGAACCCGTCGCTCGTTACCGTGCCATGACCGCTCGACCCTATTGCATCATCGGTGACCCGGCTTGGTGACCGCGCTCGATCCCAGGGCCGCCGCCTCGACCCGTCCGGCGCCGCTGCCCTACGATCCCTCGGTCGAACAGCCCGAGACCGGCGAGGCCGAGCTCGAGAGCGTTCTGCGCTGGATGATCCGCGACGTCCAGACAACGACCTTCCGCCATTACGGTCATGCAATGCGGGGCCTCCAGACAAAGAGCCACGGCCTGCTCGAGGGTGAGTTGCAGGTGCTCGGCGGCCTGCCGCCGGAACTGGCGCAAGGGCTCTTCGCGAACGCCCGGCGCTACCCCGTCGTCATGCGCCTCTCCACGAACCGCGGGGACGTGATCGACGACGATATCTCGGTTCCGCGGGGCTTCGCCCTCAAGGTCGTCGGCGTCGAAGGCGAGAGGCTCGAAGGCTCCGAGGGGGGCGCCAGCCAGGATTTCGTCCTCGTCAATCAGCCGGCCTTCACGGAGCCGAACCTCAAGGTTTTCGCCCGCAATCTCAGCGTCGTCGATGCCACGACGGATACGGGGCTTGCGTGGAAGAAGGGCCTCGGCGCTCTCCTTCGCCCTGTCGTCGCCGGGGTGAAGGCGCTCGGCGGCCGGGCCTGGACCTTGACGACAATGGGCGGTCATCCGCTCACCCATCCTCTGGGCGACGCCTACTACTCGCAGGTGCCCTTCCGTTTCGGCGATCACGTCGCGAAGTTCGCGCTCGTTCCCGTCTCGCCCACCCTTGCATCGCTGAAGGACAGGCCGGTCGAGCTGCGCGGGCGCCCGAACGGCCTGCGCGAGGCCGTGATCGCCTTCTTCAGCAGCCATCCTGCGGAGTGGGAACTCAGGGTTCAGCTGCGCACGAACCCGCGCACCATGCCGATCGAGGATGCTTCGGCGGTCTGGCCCGAGGACGAGAGCCCTTATCGGACGGTGGCCCGGCTCATCGCGCCTCCGCAGCCCGCCTGGAGCGAGATGCGCGCCCGGCAGGTGGACGACCGGCTTGCCTTCAGCCCCTGGAACGGCCTTGCCGCCCACCGGCCCCTCGGCTCCGTCAACCGTGCCCGCAAGAGGACCTACGCTGAGAGCGCCGCGTTCCGCGCCGCCCATAACCACTGTCCCATCGCTGAACTGCGAGGGCGGCTCGCGCTCTCGGCCCAGCCCGCCCAGACCTACGGCACCGCCCCCGGCCGCGAGGGGCGGCGCCCCCGAACGCCCGACGGCCGGGCCGGCGCCCTGGAGCCCCCGATGCGTCCCGCTGCCCGATACATCACGGCCGGCGTGGCGATCAGCGTTTTCGGAGGCCTTGTCCTATTGTCGGCTCGGCTTGCCCGTCGAAGAGGTAGGTGACGCTGCAGAAGCCCGACGCCGCGTTGATGCGTGTTTTCCGCTTCGGGGAGGCCAGGCGCGCCGCGGTGGACGATGCAGGTCACCCGGTTGCCCAGGGCATCCTCTCAAGGCCGGAGTTCGAGCGCCATGACGAGGGCGTGCGAATGCTTTAGGGAGAACCGTCCCGCCGGCCGGCGCGTTGCCGCCGTCGGCGCAGGGAGCTGCCGTGGTCGACCTCCGGGCCGAAGTTTTTCGTGAGAGCCTGCTCGCCGGCGGCGAGTGCGGGCGCCTGATCGCGTCGGCGGATTGGTCCGCCACCGCCCTCGGCCCCCTGCACGGCTGGCCGCCGAGCCTGAGAACCGCGACGCTGATCCTCCTGCGGTCGCCCGTGCCCATGGTGATGCTGTGGGGCGAGGACGGCGTCATGCTCTACAATGACGCGTATTCGGCCTTCGCGGGCGGGCGGCACCCGCAGCTCCTGGGGTCCAAGGTGCGCGAGGGCTGGCCGGAGGTCGCCGAGTTCAACGACAACGTCATGCGGGTGGGGCTCGCCGGGGGAACCCTGGCCTACCGCGACCAGGAACTCACGCTTTGCCGCCACGGGCGGCCAGAGCAGGTGTGGATGAACCTCGACTACTCGCCCGTGCCGGGCGAGGACGGCACGCCGGCGGGCGTGCTGGCCATCGTGGTCGAGACGACGGAGCGCGTCGCAGCGGAACGGCGGCAGGCTTTCCTCGTGGCCCTCAGCGACACCCTGCGCGATCTGACGGACGCCGGCGCGCTCACCGCGACGGCCGCCGAGCGTCTCGGACGCCATCTCGACGTGGGCCGGGCCGGCTATGGCGAGATCGATGCCGTCGGCGAGATCGTCGCCGTGGCGCGCGACTGGACGGACGGCACCATGGTGTCGCTCGCCGGCGAGGCGCGGGTGCTCGACGCGTTCGGCCCCGAGGTCATCGCCGAACTGCGCGCCGGCCACACGCTCGTGGTCGAGGATTGCCTGACCGATCCTCGCACAGCGCGGCCCGAGTATCTCGGCACCTGGGAGAGCATCGGAACGCGCGCGCTTATCGTCGTGCCCATGCGCGACAAGGACCGCCTCGCTGCGATCCTCTACGTGCACTCCGCCGTCCCCCGGCGCTGGTCGGACCTTGCGGTGCGCCTGGTCGAGGATGTGGGCGGGCGCACCTGGGCGGCGGTGGAGCGTGCGCGGGCCGAAGCGCAGCTCAGGGCGAGCCAGGAGCGCCTCAGCCGCTCGCACGCCGCCGCGCGGCTCGGAGACTTCACCTGGGACGTGGCGACCGACGCGATCACGCTCTCTGGCGAGTACCCACGGCTCCTCGGCCTTGCGCCTAGGGCGCTGCCGACCACGGCGAGCGCGTTCCTGGAGCTGATCCATCCGGAGGACCGTAGGCGCGTCGAGGCCGAGGCCGCACCGATGCTGGCGGGCGACGGCGCGCGCTTGGACACCGAGTATCGCCTGGTCAGGGGCAGCGGCGAGATCGCCTGGATCGCCGCGAACGCAACGAGCGAGGGACGCCTGCCGGACGGCCGGGCGGCGCGGGTCGTCGGCGTCAACTACGACGTGACGGACCGTAGGCGCGCAGAGGCGAGCCTGCGCGAGAGCGAGGCGCGCCTGAGGCTCGCGGCGGAGGTCTCCGGCTTCGGCACCTACCAGTACGACATCCTCGAGGACCGGCACACCTGGTCGCGCGCCACCTACCGGATCTACGGTCTGGAGGAGGGCGCACCGATCGGTCTCGCGATGATCGCCGCCCTGACACACCCGGAGGATCGGCCCCGCGCCGACGCGGAACTTGCGGCGGCCCTTGCGGCGCGGCGGCCGGAGCTCGCGGTCGAGTACCGTATCGTGCGGCCCGACGGCGTGGTCCGGCATGTCGCCCTGCGCTCGCGCATCGACTACGCCGATGGCGAGGCGCCGCAGCCCGTGCGCATCGTCGGCGCGGTGCAGGATGTGACGGTTCAGAGGGAAGCCGAACGCGAGCTGCAGGCCCTCGTGGCTCAGCGCACGGCCGAGCGCGACCGCATCTGGCAGCTCTCCGTCGACCTCATGTGCGTTGCCCGCACCGATGGCACGCTGCTCAGCGTCAATCCCGCCTGGGAGCGGCTCCTCGGTTGGCCGACCGACTGGCTCACCGGGCGCAAGGCCGCCGAGATCAAGCACCCGGACGATGCGGAGCGGACCACGGCCGAGCTTGGCCGCCTCGCCGCGGGCGGCCACCGCACGATCAACTTCGAGGACCGCTACAGGCATCGCGACGGGAGCTGGCGCTGGATCTCCTGGACGATCGAGCCGGAGGGCGACCTCATCTATTGCATCGGACGCGACGTGACCGCCGAGAAGGCGGCCCGCGAGGCGCTCGCCGCCGCCGAAGCCGCGCGCCGCGAGGCGGACGCGCTCTACCGCGCCTATTTCGAGTACACGCCCGAGGCGCTGTTCGTGATCGGGGTCGAGGCCGATGGCGGGTTCGTGATCGAGCAGCTCAACCCCGCCCACGAGGCAGGGGTCGGGCTCATGCTTGCCGACGTGCGCGGCAAGAGGATCGAGGATGTCCTGTCGCCCGATATCGCGGCGCGCGTGCTCGACCACTATCGCCGCGTCGTCGCGATGGGCGAGCCCTATCAGTACCGGGAGGTGTTCGGCTTCGATGCCGGCCCGCAGCACTGGGACACCGCGCTCGTGCCGGTGCGCGACGACGAGGGCCGCATCACGCGATTGATCGGCTCGAGCCGCAACGTGACGCGGCAGGTGATCGCGGAGGATGCCCTGCGTCAGGCGCAGAAGATGGAGGCGGTCGGCCAGCTCACCGGCGGCATCGCCCACGATTTCAACAACCTCCTCGGAGCGGTGGTCGGATCCCTCGACCTCATCCGCCGCAAGCCCACAGACGTCGAGAGGGTGCGCCGCTTCGCGGAGGCCGGTCTCGACGCCGCCGAGCGCGGGGCGAAGCTGACGGGGCAATTGCTCGCTTTCTCCCGGGCGCAGCGGATCGAACTCAAATCGGTGGTGGTTTCGCACCTCGTCGGCGGCATGCGCGACCTGCTCGCCCGGACCCTCGGGCCGATGGTGCGGCTCGCCTTCGACCTTGAGGGCGACGGTGCCGCCCTGTCGGATCCGACGCAACTCGAGATGGCCGTGCTGAACTTGGCCATCAACGCGCGGGACGCCATGCCGGACGGAGGCGACCTGACCATCGCCACCCGTCTCCACAGGATGGAGGGGACAGGCGACCTCGCGGCCGGCGAATATGTCGAGCTCTCGGTGAGCGACACCGGCACGGGCATGCCCTCCGACGTCGTCGCGCGCGCCTTCGATCCGTTCTTCACCACGAAGGGCGTCGGAAGGGGAACGGGCCTCGGCCTCTCTCAGGTCTACGGCATCGCCAAGCAGGCGGGCGGCACGGTTCGGATCGACAGCCGGCTCGGGGTCGGCACGACGGTTCGCATCTATCTGCCGCGCACGGGCGCGCCCGTGCGGACGGGCGAAGAGCCGGAGGCCAAGGAGGCGGCGATCTCCGACAGCACCGCCACGATCCTGGTGATCGACGATGATCCGGATGTCAGGCGCATGCTCGTCGCCTCCCTCGACGCCTTAAACTACCGCGTGATCGAGGCGGATGACGGGCTCCGCGGATTGGCTGCGCTCGACGAGGGCTCGCCCGATCTGATGATGGTCGATTTCGCCATGCCGGGCATGAACGGCGCCGAGGTGGCCAAAGCCGCCCGCGAAAAGCGGCCGGACCTGCCCATCGTGTTCGCAAGCGGCTATGCCGACACCGCCGCTATCGAGGCCGTCACGGGCGACGACATCTTCGTGCTGCGCAAGCCGTTCCGGGTCGGCGACCTGCAGGCCGTGCTGGCCGAAGCGCTGCTGCGCCGCCCGGTGTCCGGCGGCGGTCGGGGAGAGGGCGGCTGAACCGCCCCCTGCTCCGGCGCAGGCGCGTCCGTCTCTTATGGTCGGCTAACACCTTCGATCAACTTTCTTCATCCAGAACAGCTTGTTAAGCTCGCCGCCTGAGGTGATCGGCAATGGCAAACCCGCGGTGGTCCGACCGTTTGGTCGGGTGGCACGCGCACGCAGCCCGGATCATGGGGACGTTGCATGCGCCGGATCTGATGAGGGTTCTGGACGACGCCATCGGAGCGCTCGCCGCCTTCGACCTGTCGGTCGTGTTCGCCTACCCTGCGAACCGCCCGCCGATCTATCTCTACGACGGGTTCAGGAAGGGGTTCGTGGACCGCTCCATGGACGCCTATCTGCGCGGCGCTTATCTCCTCGATTCCGTTTATGTCGCCTGCATGAACAATATCGCGCCCGGCGTCTACCGCCTAAGCGAACTGGCGCCGGACGATTTCTTCACGGGCGACTACTACAATTCCGGCCTGGTCCATCCCTGCATCTCCATGGACCGCGGATCCCTGGCCGAGGAGGTGGTGTTCATCGCCAACCTGGAGGCCGGCTTCAAGGCCGCCTACTCGATCATGCGGAGTTACGGCCACGAGCCGTTCGGGGTCGAGGAGATGGCCGCTCTGCGCACCGTCGCGCCCGTGATCTGCCAGGCCGTCGCCCAGCACTGGCGCGGTCTGCGCGCTTCGCCGGGCAGCGGCTCCAGCATCGCCTGGTCGGCGCGGGGCGAGGAGATGGAACTGGCCTTCGAGACCTTCGGCGAGGGGGTGCTCACCCGGCGTGAACAGGAGATCGTGCGCCTGACCTTGCGCGGCCATTCGGCCCTTTCGGCATCGGCCATGCTGGGGCTGTCAGAAGGCACCGTGAAGAACCATCGCAAGCACATCTACGCGAAGCTTCGCATCGGCACGCAGTCCGAGCTCTTCCAGCGCTTCATCGAGCATCTGCTCGGACCGGCGGTCACGACGGTCCGAGCCGAATAAGGCCTTCTCAGACCGCCGTGAAGGCGTTGTCCACGAACAGGTGGGCGCCGTTCACGAAGCTGGCCTCGTCGGAAACGAGGAAGAGCGCCGCCCGCGCGACTTCCTCGGGCTCGCAGAAGCGGCCCTGCTGCGCGGCGAGCGCGTTGTCGGACACGTCCACGCCGTATCGCGTCAGGGCCTCGACCTCCCGCATGCCGTGCGGCGTGCGGATGAAGCCGGGGCACACCGCGTTGCAGCGGATCCCCTTGTCGCGGTACTCGACCGCGATGGCCCGGGCGAACGTGTGGCAGGCTCCCTTCGTCGCGCCGTAGAGCACCTCCATGGGCGTCGCCGCCACGGCGGAAATCGACGAGGTGCAGACGATGGAGCCGCCGCCCGCCGCGAGCATGGAGGGCAGCACCGCCTTCGTCATCAGGAACATGCTCTTGACGTTCACCGCCATGAGCCAGTCCCACTCGGCTTCCGTGGTCTCGAGGAACGGCTTCACCACGATGGTGCCGGCATGGTTGAAGAGCACCGTGATCGGGCCGAGCCGGTCGGTGACCGTCGCGACGGCCTGCTCCACCTCGGCGGCGTTCGACACGTCGGCCGGGGCGAAGACCGCCTTGTGACCGAGTTCCCGGAGGCTCTGCGCGAGAGCCTCGCCGGCATCGACCTGCCGGTCGACGATGGCGACCTTGGCGCCTTCTTCCGCAAAGAGCCGGGCGGCGGCGGCCCCGCATCCGCTGGCGCCCCCCGACACCAGTGCCACCTTGCCGGCGAGGCGTCCGAGCCGGATCGCGTCGCCGTTTCCGTTTCCAATCATGGGTGTGAACCTTCCGCTTGCAAGGAGGGCCGCCCCGTTCCGCCGGGACGGCCCCTGGGAGGACGATCAGTGGGCCGGCTGGCCGCGACGACCGCCGGTGACCGCGAACTCCTCCTCTGGCGACAAGACGAGGCGGTGCCGGCGGTAGAAGGCGAAGTATGAGAGCCCCACCGCGTACCAGATCGCGACACCCACCACACCGAGGCGATAGGCCGGGTCCATGAACTGGAAGACGAGGGTCACCACAGAGATGCCGATCGTGAGCACGGCGCCGGTCGTGCCGAGCGGGCTTTTGAAAGGACGCTCGATGTTGGGATAGAGCGTCTTCAGGCGCATGTAGGAGATGCTCTGCATCACGTAGGAGATCATCGCCGAGAACACGATCATGTTCACGAGCGTGCCTCCGATGGCGGTGGCGTCGCCGTCCATGAGGAACCACAGGAGGAACAGCACGCTCAGGGCGATCACCGACGAGGCGATGAGCGCGATGTTGGGCGTGCGGTGCTCGCCGTGGGTCACCGACAGACCCGTCGGGAAATAGCCCGCGCGGGACAGGGAGTAGATGTTCCGCCCGGACGCGAACGAGCCGGCAAAGAAGCTCGCGGCAAGGCCCACCACGGCGACGCCGGCGAGGAGCTTGGCGGCCCCGTCCCCGAACAGCGCGCGGAAGCCGTCGAGCAGGGGCTCGCCGGATTTGCCGAGCGCGTAGGCGCCGTTCGGCAGCGAAGTGTTGAGGAAGAGCACGCCGAGCGCCAGCACCACGAGCGTCATGATGCCGAGCACCAGAGCACGGGGCATGTCGCGGGCCGGCGCATGGGATTCCTCGGCGGTCAGCGGCAGCTGCTCGATGGCGAGGAACATGTAGATGGCGAAGGGCAGGCACAGAAAGACGCCCGTGAGCCCGAAGGGCAGCCAGGGGCCGTTGCCTTCCGGCAGCTGCACCGCGGCGCCGTCCGGCCCGACGCCGATGTTGAGCGCCCACCGTCCGAAATCGACATGCGGCAGCGCCGCCACGAAGAAGAACAGCAGGATCGCGATCGCCGCGAGCGTGATCGCCACGACGAAACGCATGGAGAGCGCAAGGCCGCGGGTGGAGAGCCCGATCATGACGGCGTAGCCGACGAGCCACCAGATCGGCTGCGCACTCCCGGGAGTGCCGAAGAGGGCCGTCAGGTAGGCCGCCATGAAGAACATGTTGGCGGCCGGCGCCAGGATGAACTCGATGTTTTCGGCAAGACCCGTCGTGTAGCCCCCCCCACGGGCCGAGCGCCGTGCGGGCGAAGGAATAGGCGCCGCCCGTATGGGGCAGGGCGGCCGACATCTCGGCAATGCAAAAGCACAGGCAGACATACATCGCGGCGATGATGCCCGTCGCGATCAGCATGCCGCCGAAGCCGCCGGAAGCAAGGCCGATGTTCCAGCCCGAGTACTCGCCCGCGATCACCGCCCCGACGCCAAGCGCCCAGAGGGTGAAGAGACCGGCATGGCGCTGGAGTTTGCGCTTCTCGAAATAGGCCGCATCCGCGGTCGTGTAGGTGACGCCGCCGCCCGGCGTGGGAACGGCGGGAGCCGCCGGTTGTGTTCCGATGGAACTCGTCATGGTTTGGTCCCTCTGCTTCGACGAGCCTGCCGGTCCTCTCTTGGCGGAGGACTCGCGACGGGCGTGACGATCTACAGACTGCTCCCGTCCTTTGAGCCGGCGAATGTCCCTAAAGGGATATGGTCGCGGCCCAACCGGGCGCTACCTTGAGCGGACCAACAGCGCGGCCGGGAGAGCCCGGGCGAATCGTCGTCCGGCGCCGAAGGAGCAACCGCCCCGGAAACTCTCAGGCCCCCGAACCGGCCGCGCCACCACACTCCGAAGAGTGACCGGATCACCCGGTCCGCCGCAGGAGAAAGCCGCCCGTTCCGGGTGGTGAAGCTCTCAGGCCAGTGACGGAGGGGGCACTCATGGGCCCGCCGGCGGCGGGCCGCACAGGAGTGCCCATGTCATCGCGGTCTTCCTATGATGTCCTCGTTCTCGGTGCCGGCGTCGTCGGCATCAACACGGCTTATTTCGCCCTCCGGCAGGGTTTGTCGGTCTGCGTCGTCGACCGGCAGCCTGGGGCGGGGCTGGAGACCAGCTTCGCCAATGGCGGGCAGATCTCCGTCAGCCACGCGGAGCCCTGGGCGAACCCGTCCGCTCCCTTCAAGATCCTCAAGTGGCTGCTCGACCCGACCGCGCCGCTGCTCTTCCGCCCGCGGCTCGACCCGCACCAGTGGCTCTGGATCGCGCGCTTCCTCGTCGACTGCCTTCCGCACCGGGCAAGCCGCAACACCACCGACATCGTGCGCCTCGCGACGGAGAGCCGGAGCCTCTATCGGGAGGTTCGCGCACGGGAGGGCATCGCCTACAACGCCCGCAGCCTCGGCATCCTCCACTTCTACCGCGACCGACGTGAGTTCGAGGCTGCGATCCCGGTGGCGGAGCTCATGCGGCAGCACGGCTGCGAGCGCCGGGTCATCGATGCGGACGAGGTGGTGCGCATCGAGCCGGCATTCGAGGCGAACCGCTCTCAGATCGTCGGCGCGACCTACACGGAAGCGGACGAGAGCGGGGACGCCCACGCCTATACTCGTGAGCTGGCGCGTTTGTGCGAGGCGCGAGGCGCCGCCTTCCTGTATGGCTCCGAGGTAACGGCGCTGGAGGCCGACCGCGCCCGGCGGCAGATCGGCGAGGTCGAGGTGCGCACGCCGGACGGGTACAGGCGGATCAGGGCCAAGCACGTGGTGGTGAGCCTTGGAAGTTACTCCGCGCCCTTCCTGCGCCCCTACGGTGTCGACCTCGCCATCTACCCGGCGAAGGGCTACTCGGTGACGATCCCGCTCCAGGGCGCGAACGAGGCTCCGGTGACGAGCCTCACGGACGACCAGTACAAGCTGGTCTATTCGAATTTGGGCGATCGCCTGCGGGTGGCCGGGACGGCCGAGCTGTCGGGCTATTCACGCCACCTCAACCTGGAGCGCTGCCGCGCGATCCTCGACAATGTGCGCCGGCTGTTTCCGCGCACCGGGGCTTTCGACCAGGCAACCTACTGGACGGGACTGAGGCCGACGACGCCCTCGAACCTGCCCTATGTCGGCCGCAGCCGCTACGCGAATCTCTGGCTCAACACGGGCCACGGTACGCTTGGCTGGACCATGGGCGCAGGCTCCGGTCACCGCCTCGCCGCCATGCTGGCGGCCGGGGAGGGGCCGGTGGTCGCTTGAGACGCAGGTGCCGGTGCGGGGTCAGAGGCTGCCGGACAGCGGGTTGGGGCTCGTCGGCGGCGGGGCGTGTTGGACTTCCGTCATGCCTCGCCCGTGCGGAGATGGGAGATCTCATCCTCCAGGCGGACACGCTCGTCGATCCAGGCCGGCGACTGCTCCCGGTTCTCCTTGGCGCACTGCTCGCGCACCCGGTCCGCCAGCGTGTGAAGGGCCGGCACTTCGGCGTCGAAACGCACGCCGGTATTCTCTGCGATCCAGTGTCGGATCATGTCGATGATCGGATCGGGTGGCATCGGCAACTCCCTGTAGGCCGGCCTGTCACCGAAGCGGATCGGGCGCGGTGGCTTCACTTCGTTTGCGGTCGGTTCAGACCGTCGTTTAAACAGGGGGACCGGTCCAGGCGCCGGCATCCGCCGATCGCGGGGAGCCCGATCCGGCAAGTTCGGTCAGCGCCTCACTCAGCTCCTCGCGGCTGACCGGCTTCTCCAGCCACGGCACATCCTGGAACTCGGACGGCGCCGGCTGGCGGGCAGGCCTGAATACACGGCGAATGGTACGCCGCGCATCTTAAGGATGCGGGCGATCTTCTGACAGGCCCCGTCCTTCAGCATGAGTTCGAGGAGAGCGATCTCGCTCTCGTTGTCCTCGAGCCAGGCAAGTGCTGCAGCGTTGCTGGCAAAGTGGCCCGTGGCGACAAACCTCCTGGAGGGATGCTTCGAGCGCCGTCGCGATCAGCGCCTGGTCCTCGACGATCATGCAGCGATGGAGCATCAGCGGATCTCACCATGAAAGGGATGAGGGTGCGCCGCCGCCGGCGGCATCTCGAGAGCGCTCAGGAACGAGCGCCCTGTCCCTACCCGTGCGCGACTGTGCTGCCATTCACCAAAGTAAAACGTAGCCACACGAGGCTGCTCGATCGCATCGCCTACGGCTCCGCCCAACATAAGTTATGATGCTCAAGAAGTTCGCGAATTTCCCGCTCTACGGCAGGAACTCACTACCTCCCTGCCGGCTTGTCCTGGCCCAAGCCCAATCGGCTTGATCCTCCCTTTTGCGGCAGTGCTGGGCCGCTTCGCACGACCCTCGGTCCGGCGGAGACGCGCGCCGGTTTCGCCGTTCAGACGCGACAAGGCAGCCGGTCGATGACGGATCTCACCGATGTTTCTCCTCAAGCAGCCGGCGGGGGCGCAACGCCTCTGCGTTCAATGCGAGTCGTCGATCGAGGCGTGTACCGCGGACCTCACATCTACGGCTCGCTTCCAATGGTGCGGATCGAGCTCGATCTTGGCTCCCTGGAGGAGTGGCCGTCGAAGCGGCTCCCTGGATTCAACACGCGCCTTCTCGAACTCCTGCCCGGTCTTCATCGGCACGGCTGCTGCTATCGCAAGCCCGGCGGCTTCGTTCGCCGCCTCGAGGATGGCACTTGGCTCGGGCACGTCGCCGAGCACGTCGCCCTCGAATTGCAATCGCTGACCGGCGAGCGGATCACCCGCGGCAAGACGCGGTCCGTGAAGGGCCCGCCGGGCGTCTACAACGTGATGTTCGCCTACCGCGAGGAGGAGGTGGGCCTGCTCGCGGGCCGGCTCGCCCTCAGCCTCGTCGACAGTCTTCTGCCCGCGGAGCTTGCTGGCATCCGGAGCCTCGACCGCGTCCACCGGGACCCGGACGGCGGCACCGACGCCGGACCTTTCGACCTCGCGCAAGCCCTCGACCGCCTCGCCCGCCTTCAGCGCCGAACGGCCCTCGGTCCGACGACTCTCTCCCTCGTGCAGGAAGCCGAGCGCCGCGGCATTCCGGTGATGCGCCTCGACGACCAGAGCCTCGTGCAACTCGGCACGGGGCGCCACCAACGGCGCATCCGGGCCAGCATCACGAGTCTGACGTCGCAGATCGCCACCGATGCGGCGGGCGACAAGCACCTCACCAAGCGCCTCCTGCGCGACGCCGGCCTGCCGGTACCGCGGGGCGCCATCGTCCGCGGCGCGGACGAGGCCGTGCGGGAGGCCGAACGCCTCGGCTATCCGGTCGTGACGAAACCCCTCGACGGCAATCACGGGCGGGGCGTGAGCATCGGCCTTACTGGTCCTGAGGATGTCCGGCGCGGGTTCGAGGAAGCCGTTCGCCATGGCCGGCGCATCATCGTCGAGCAGCATTTCCAAGGGCGCGACCACCGCATCCTCGTCGTCGACGGGGAGATCGTCGCCGTTGCCGAACGCATACCGGCCCACGTGGTCGGAGACGGGCAGCGCAGCATCGCGGCGCTCGTCGAGGCGGTGAACCAGGACCCTCGCCGGGGCGAAGGCCACGAGCGGGTCATGACCCGGATCCGGCTCGACGCGCAGACACGGGGCCTCATCGCCAAGGCCGGCTTCGACCTCGACAGCGTGCCAGCGGCAGGGCGGACGGTCTATCTGTGCGATACCGCCAATCTGTCCACGGGCGGCACGGCTGTGGACCGCACGGACGACATCCATCCCGACAATGCCCTCGTCGCGCGCCGCGCCGCCCGGGCCATCGGCCTCGATGTCGCCGGCATCGACTTCATCGTGCCGGACATCTCCCGGTCCGTGCACGAGACCGGGGGCGGCATCGTGGAGGTGAATGCGGCGCCGGGCTTCCGCATGCATCTCCAGCCGTCCGAGGGCCGCGCCCGCAACGTGGCCCGCCCCGTCATCGACATGCTCTTCCCGCGGGGCGCTCCGACCCGCATCCCGGTCGTGGCCATCACGGGGACCAACGGCAAATCCACCACCGCGCGCATGCTCGGGCACATTCTGCGCGCGAACGGCCTCACGGTCGGCGTCACCTCGACCACCGGGATCTACGTCAACGGGGAGCGCGTCGTGGAGGCGGATGCGTCCGGCCCCTGGAGCGCGCGCGCCGTGTTGCGCGATCCGACCGTCGACATCGCCGTGCTCGAATCCGCGCGGGGCGGCATCCTGCGCGAGGGTCTCGGCTTTCCCGCCTGCGATGTGGGGCTCGTGACCAACATCCAACCGGACCATCTCGGCCTCAAGGGCATCGACACCCTGGAGGATCTTGCCTGGGTCAAGTCTGTGGTCGTGGAGGCCGTTCACCGCAACGGCACCAGCATCCTCAACGCGGACGATCCCCTCACGGCGGGCATGCGCCGGAGGGCCGGCGGGCGCATCGCGTATGTCTCGCTTCGCGGCGGGAGCGACATGCCTGATTTCCTGCGCGAGCACATCGAGCGCGGCGGCCTTGCGGTGGTGCGCGAGCCCGGCCGGGTCCCGGGTGGCGAGATCGTGGTCCACGACGACGGAGACGCGCTCCACCTCATGCGGGTCGCCGAGATCCCCGCCACCCTCGACGGCCTGGCGGATTTCAACGTGCAGAATGCCCTCGGTGCCGTGGCCGCGGCCTATGTCCAGGGCATCGCGCCCGGCGTCATCCGCACGGCCCTGTCCACCTACACGACCTCCTTCGAGCACAGCCCGGGGCGCCTCAACGTGTTCGACGGTCACGGCTTCCGGGTCATTCTCGACTACGCCCATAATCCCGCAGGGTTGAAGGCGCTCGGCGACCTCATCCTCAAGATGCGCCCCCGTCACTGCCGGGTGATCGGCATGATCAACATCCCGGGCGACCGGCGCGACGAGGACATACGCGAGATGGGCGCCCTGGCGGCCCGCTACTTCGACGACATCGTCTTCCGCGAGGATCCGGCGCGGCGCGGGCGAAAGCCCGGCGAGATCGTCGCGCTGCTCGCCGAAGGAGCGCTCGCGGAGGGCTTTCCGGAGGAGCGGATCCGCCGAATCCTCGACGAGGACGCGGCCGCCGAAGCCTGTCTCGGACAGGCCCGGCCAGGCGACCTCGTGGTGCTCACGCCGACCGATGTGGAGGGCATGTGGCAGCAGGTGCTCGACTTTCGGCCGGCGGCTTCGGACCGGTACCGCGTCGAGGTCGAGCGCTCGGCTTCGGCGGAACCGGAACGGGGGGCCGCATGACCTTCGCTCTCATCCTTCATGGCGGCGCCAAGTCGATCCCGCCCGGTCGGGAGGCGGCCAACCGCAGCGGCTGCCGAGACGCCGCCTTGGAAGGCCGCCGGGTGCTTGAACAGGGCGGTAGCGCGGTCGAGGCCGTCGAGGCCGCCATCCGCTCCCTGGAGGACGACCCGACCTTCAATGCGGGCTTCGGGTCCGATCTGAATGCCGACGGCATCGTCGAGATGGATGCGGCACTAATGGACGGGAGCACCCTCGACATCGGCGCCGTGGCGGCGCTGCAGGGCGTCCGCCATCCCGTCTCGGTCGCGCGACGGATGCTGGCGGAGCCCCCGACGCTCCTCGTTGGGGACGGCGCGCGCCGGTTCGCTGCCGCCTGCGGCGAAGAGCTCTGCGATCCGGCAGCCCTCGTCGCCCGGGAGCCGCCAGCTGCGCCTCACGAGCACGACACGGTGGGCTGCGTCGCGCTCGACCTCTTTGGACGGATCGCCGCCGGAACGTCGACGGGCGGTCTCGACGGTACCCGGCCGGGGAGGGTAGGTGACTCGCCTCTGCCCGGCTGCGGATTCTACGCCGACGACCGGGTCGGGGGTGTCTCGCTGTCGGGGGATGGTGAGAACATCGCCCGCGTGCTCCTCGCCGCCCGCGTGATGGAGGCTCTCGAGGCCGGTGCGGGGCCGGCGGCTGCCGCGCAGGCGGGCTTGGACCGCCTCGCCCGGGTGGGCGGGGAGGCCGGCGCCATCGTGCTCGACCGGCACGGACGCTTCGGCGCCGCCCATAACAGCCCGCATTTTGCCATTGCCTGGATCGCGCAGGGCATGAACGCACCCTGCGTTCGCCTGCGGCAGGACGAAAAGGTGACGTAGCAGCATGTCGAACCGAACACTCCAGGGAGCGCGGGGCCCGCTCATCATCATCGGCGGGGGCGAGGACAAGGAGGGGCCGCGCACGATCCTGCGAGAGGTGGCCCGCCACGTCGACGGCGGCCGACTCGTCCTCGCGACCGTCGCCTCCCACGAGCCTGAGGGATACTTCGAGGCCTACCAGCGCGCCTTCGCGGATCTTGGCGTCACGGATCTCGTCGAGCTCTACGTTCGGGACCGGGCGGAGACCCTCGATCCGGACAAGCTCAGCCTCTTTGAGGGCGCGGCGGGTGTGTTCTTCTCAGGGGGCGACCAACTGCGCATCTCGAGCCAGATCGGCGACACCCCTGTCGAGCAGCGGGTGCGAGACCTGCACAATCGGGGAGGGCTCATCGCCGGCACCTCCGCCGGCGCCTCCATGATGAGCGAGACCATGCTGGTGAAAGGCACGAGCGGCGAGTCGCACAAGATCGGCGACCTCCACATGGCGCCGGGCCTGGGGCTCGTGCGGGACGTCATCATCGACCAGCACTTTGCCGAGCGCGGACGCTTCGGTCGGCTCTTCGGCGCCGTCGCCCACAACCCGCGCGAACTCGGCATCGGGATCGACGAAGACACCGCGCTCGTTCTCCAGGGAACGCGCTGCGAGGTGATCGGAAGCGGCTGCGTCTACGTGGTGGACGGGGCCGGAGTGACCCATTCCAACATCGCCGAGGCCCGGCCCGACCGCGCCCTCTCGATGTACGACCTGCGCCTCCACGTCCTGAACTCCGGCGACGGCTTCGATCTGGCGCAGCGGCGTCCCGCGCAGGTGCCGGATGTCTCGACGAGCCACGCCATCGAAGCAGGCGTCAGCGCCTGATCTTGCGCCTCACTCGCGCTCGCCTGCCGTCCTCGCTTCGATGGGGCGATGGGGTCGACCGCCTTGCAGGCTTGCGCGAGGACCAAACGTGCATCTGCGCACGGTTGATCGCGCGCTGCCCCAACCTGTGTTAGGCCGGCGCCTTACGGTGGTGGTCCCCATGACGCGACGATTGTCTCTCGATGCGCTTCGCAATCTGCCCGACACCGTGGCGCGGCCACGCTACACGCGGGATTCGGTGCGGGCCGGCATCCTGCATATCGGGGTCGGCAACTTTCACCGGGCGCATCAGGCCGTCTACCTCGACGATCTTTTCAACGCCGGCACGAGCCGCGACTGGGCGATCTTGGGCGCCGGCGTCCGGCGCGGCGATGGCGCCATGCGGGCGGCGCTCGAGGCGCAGGACTGGCTCACCACCGTGGTCGAGCTCGAGCCGGGCGCCAACCGCGCGCGGGTCACCGCGGCCATGACGGGCTTCGTGCCCGTGGCGGAGGATGCGAGCGCCATCGTCGAGGCGCTCGACGATCCCGCCCTGCGCATCGTGTCGCTCACGGTCACGGAGGGCGGCTACTGCATCGACCCGGCGACGGGGGCCTTCAACCCGGATCATCCCGAGATCCGGTTCGACGCCGCGAACCTCGACCGGCCGCGGGGCACGTTCGGCGTGCTCGCCGCCGCCCTGAAGCGGCGGCGCCAGCAGGGGATGGCCCCCTTCACGGTCCTGTCCTGCGACAACATCCCAGGCAACGGCCACGTGACGCGCGATGCGGTGTCGGGCCTTGCCGCCCTCGTCGATCCTGATCTCGCCGAGTACATCCGCAACGAGGTGTCGTTTCCCGACAGCATGGTCGACCGGATCACCCCCGCCACCAGCGACCGGGAGCGCGCGCTCCTCGCGGAGCGGTTCGGGATCGAGGACCGCTGGCCCGTGTTCTGCGAGCCGTTCCGGCAATGGGTGCTGGAGGACCGGTTTCCCGCCGGGCGCCCGGCGCTCGAGGAGGCCGGCGTGACGTTCACGCCGGATGTCGCGGCGTACGAGACCATGAAGATTCGCATCCTCAACGGTGGGCATGCGGCCATCGCCTATCCGGCCCGGCTTCTCGGGATCCACTTCGTTCACGAGGCCATGGGCGACCCTGAGGTGCGGGGCTTTCTGGACCGGCTCGAGCGCGAGGAGATCATCCCGTTCGTGCCGCCGGTGCCGGGGGTCGATCTTCCGGCCTATTACGATCTCGTCGCGACCCGCTTTTCCAACCCGGAGGTCGGCGACACCATCCCGCGCCTCGCCCAGGACGGCTCGAACCGCCAGCCCAAGTTCATCCTGCCTGCCATTCGCGACAGGCTGCAGGCGGGCGCTCCCGTCGTGGGCCTTGCGCTCGTCTCCGCGCTTTGGTGCCGGGCCTGCGCCGGAACGGACGATGCGGGCGCGCCGCTCGCGGTGGAGGACCAGAACGCCCCGCGGCTGATCCCGGCAGCGCAGGCGGCACGACACGGTCCGGCCGCCTTCCTCGGCCTCGACGAAATCTTCGGGGAGCTTGCGAGCGCGCCACCCTACCGAGAGGCCTTCGCCTCGGCCCTGCAGAGCCTCTGGCAGCACGGGACCCGCGAGACCCTGAGACGATACATCGCCAGCCGATGAAGCCGCTATATACCTCGCTCCGGAGCACAGGCAGGAAGGGCGAGAGCAGGCCGGTCGCAGACCGGCCGATCAGAATGGTTTCGGCTGGCGCGAGAGAGCTATCCGACCCCCTCGCCCTCGTGGTGAAGATAAGTGGGGTCGAAATCTCCCACCTGCTGCAATTGTCCCCAGTCGAGGACCTCCAGGCGGCTGCCCTTGAGGCTGATCAGGCCGTTGCCCCGCAACACCTGCAGAACGCGGTTGACGTGAACCGTCGAGATGCCCATCGCATCCGCCAGCTCGGCCTGCGTCATCGGCAGTTCGCAAGCATCGCCGTCCGCAAGCCCCACGGCCCGCAATCGCAGCAGCCACTCGGACAGGACGTGGGCCATGCGGTTGTAAGCTTCCCGTCGTCCGATATTCGTCATCCATTCGCGGAAAATGGCGCCGTCGACGAGCGTCTGGCGCCAGAACGCCTCCATGATCCGCGGGTGCTGGCGGCACAGGTCCCGCAGGGGCTCGTGATGGATGAAGCCGATCCGGCACGAGGTGAGCGTGGCGATGCTGTTGTCGATGACGCGCAAGTGCAGGCTCTGCAGGTCAGGGATGTCGCCAGGGATGTGCCAGGCATGGATCTGCCGCTTGCCGTCGCCCGTCGTCTTGTAGGTTGCCGTAAAGCCGCTCAGGACGACGCAGGATCTGGAGGGCCGATCGCCTTCCCGCACGAGATCCTGATCGGCCCGGATGGCCTGGACCTGCATGGGAAGGTTGTGCAGGGCAGCGCGCTCGTCCTCATCGAGGCTGAATACTGTTTCCAGCTTGCGGACGAGCGGGGCCGCATTCGAGATGGACGGTATAGCCACGTTGGCGCTCCCGGAGGTTGAAGGCGGGAGCACACACATCTCTCAGTCAGCGGCGCCTGTGATCGGTTGCCGATGATGGCCGACTCTCGCACACAAGCGAATGCTGGTCCGCAACCTATGTTAGGCGACGCGCCGCAAACGACCCCGCCAAGCTGAGAAGTCGTCCGGCAATTCTGGCATCCGGGTAAGCGGCCGGTAAGGACATCGGCGGATTCCAGTCCTCCCGCCCGGCGGCTTGACCCGAGCTTAAGCCTCCGGAGGCATCCATGGACGGCACGACTTCCGCCGTTCTCGCCCGCCGACCCGATGAGCCTTCCATCATCCTCTCCCACAGCCCGCGGCCCGATCCAGGGAGCGGCGCTCGCGCTGCTGGTCGGCCTCAGCGTCTTCGCCGCCGCATGGGTCAGCATCGAGCTCACCCGCTCGACGGGTCGGGTCGCCGCGATCTGGCTGTCCAATGCCTTCCTGCTCGTGGCGCTGCTGCGCTCGCCCCTGCGCCGCTGGACGCTCATTCTGATATTCGGCCTTGCCGGCAATCTGGCTGCAAACCTCCTCCATGCCGATCCGCCGCTCGTCGCCCTCGGCCTCGTTGCCTGCAACGGGATCGAGATCCTCGTGTGCGCCGCGGGCTTGCGGGTCCTGTGCGCCGGTCACGTGCCCGACCTCGGCCAGCCCCGAACCCTGGCTTCCTTCTTCGTCCTCGGCGCCGGCGTGGCGCCGGCCCTCTCGGCCGGCCTTGCGGCGGTCTTCCTCTCCGCCACCGCGCAGGCCGAGCCGCTTCAGGTGTTCGCCACCTGGTATGCGGCGGACGCGCTGGGCCTCCTGATCGTCGCGCCCGTTCTCCTGTCCGTGCGGGCGGGCGAGTTCCGGGTTCTGGTCGCCCCTGAGACGAGGGCGACCGTTCTCCTCGCCTTCGCGGGGCTGATCGCGGCGCTCGGCATCGTCTTCGTCCAGACGCGCTATCCGCTGCTCTTCCTCGTCTTCCCACTCCTCGTGCTGATCGCCTTCCGGCTCGGCATGGCCGGAGCAACGCTCGGCCTCGCGCTCACGGCAGCCGTGGCCCTTGCCGCGACGGCCCTCGACCTCGGCCCGATCGCGGCCGTGGAGGGCGGCATGCGCGAGCACGTCATCGTCCTGCAGGTCTTCGTCGGCGTGGCGGCCCTCACGAGTCTCAAGGTCGCCTCGGTCCTGGCGGAGCGGGACCGCCTCGTGCACGACCTGACCTCCGCCAAGGGCGAGGCCGAGCGGGCCGCCGAGGCGATGCAGAGCCGGGAGGCTCACCACCGGGCCGTCCTCGACGGCCTGCCGCAGAAGGTCTGGACGGCGGATCCCGACGGCCGGGCGAGTTACTACAATCAGAGAATTCTCGACTATCACGGCGATCTGGGGCCCGGGCTCGAAGATCGCGTCCGGCTCAATCACCCCGACGACGAGCGCCGCATGCTCGAAGTGCGCGAGAGCTCGATGGCAGGCGGGCAGGCCTTCGAGGTGGAAGGCCGGCTCGCCAATCGCCTCGGCGAATACCGCTGGCACCGCCTCTCCATGGCGCCGCTGCGGGACGAGCGGGGCGAGATCGTCGAGTGGGTCGGAACGTCGCTCGACATCCACGACCTTAAAGTCACGAAGGAGCGCCTGAGAGAGAGCGAGGCCAGTTTCCGCCTCCTTGCCGAAAACGCCACCGACGTCGTCCTCCTGCATCGCCCCGATCCCGGCGAGGCGCCGCTCTACGTCTCTCCGTCCTGCGAGCGCGTTCTGGGCTATGCCCCGCGGGAGCTCGCCGACACGAGCCTCGCCGACCTGCTCCATCCCGCCGACCGCGCCGCTCACGCGGGCGACGTCGCGGGACTGACGGCGTCGAGGCAGGCGGCGACGGCCGTCTACCGCATGCGCTGCAAGGGCGGTCACTGGATCTGGGTCGAGGCCGTCACCAGCCTCGTCGAGGGTAGCGGGGAGGACACCCTCATCACGTCGCTGCGCGACGTGACCGAACGCCAGCAGCAGGCGCAGGAACTCATCTCGTCCCGCGAGATCGCGGAGCTCGCTCTCGCCCAGGCCCGCAACGCGAGCCAGGCGAAGACCGACTTCCTCGCCTCCATGAGCCACGAAATCCGCTCGCCTCTCAACGGCATCTTGGGCTTTGCCGAACTCCTCGCCGAAGATCGCACCCTAGGCCCCGAGCAGCGCCGGGAGGTCGAGCGCATCCAGAGTGCCGGGCAGGCCTTGCTGACCCTCGTGAACGACATCCTCGACTTCTCCAAGATCGAGGCGGGCCAGATCGACCTCGAGCCGCTGCCGTTCTCCCTCACCGATCTCGTCGAAGGTACGATCGGCATCGTGGAGGCGCAGGCCCGGCGCAAGGGTCTCGATGTCCGGGTGACGCTCGACTCGAACGCCCCTACCGGGCTGATGGGCGACGAGATGCGGCTGCGCCAGGTGCTGCTGAACTTCCTCAACAACGCGGTCAAGTTCACGGCCAAAGGCAGCGTCTCCCTCGACGTGACGCTCAAGGGAGAGGACGAGCACGGGGCTGTGCTGCTGTTCGAGGTGCGGGATACCGGGATCGGGATCCCGGACGACAAGATCAACCGGCTGTTCAAGCGCTTCAGCCAGGTCGACGGCTCGATCACCCGCCAGTTCGGCGGCACGGGCCTCGGCCTTGCGATCTGCAAACGTCTTGTCGAGTTGATGGGCGGGCAGGTGGGTGTGGTGAGTGCCGAAGGCGTCGGCTCGACTTTCTGGTTCCGCGTCGTCCTGCCGCGAACGGAGGCTCCGCCGACGAGGCTGTCGCACGAGGCCGCCGTCGCCCATGCCCATGTGCCAAAGGCGCGGATCCTCCTCGTCGACGACATTGAGCTTAACCGGGATCTCGCCGGCAAGATCCTGAGGGAGGTCGGCCACGAGGTCGACGCCGCCTGCGACGGGCTCGAGGCGATCGCCGCCGTTCAGGCCAAGATCTATGACGTCGTGCTCATGGACGTGCAGATGCCCGTCATGGACGGCATCACCGCGGTCGAGAAGATCAGGGCGCTTCAGCATCCCTGCCGCAACGTTCCGGTCATCGCTCTCACCGCCAACGTCCTGCAGTCGCAGGTCGCCCAGTTGCGGGCGGCAGGCATGAACGACCATGTCGGCAAGCCCTTCAAGAAAGCGGAGCTCCTGAGCGTCGTCGAGCGCTGGCTGTCGGACCTCGTCATGGTCTCGGATCCCGCCGGGGCTGACATGATCGAGGCGAGCTTCGAGCGCGCCGTCTACGACGACCTGCGGGACACCGTCGGCGACCGGATCACCGAATGGCTCGACAAGCTCGGCGAACTGCTGCTCTCCGACCGGCTCGCTGAGGCGGCCGTGCTGGGGGATCCCAAGCGCGCGGCGGGCCTTGCCCACATGGTGGTGTCGACGGGCGGCATGCTGGGCTTCCATGCCCTCTCGGAGGCGGCGCGTGCCCTGGAAGAGGCATGCCTCGGGAACGATCATGTCGCGTGCCGCTACGCAGCCTTCGATGCGACGAGGGCGGATGCGCTCATGCGGAGCGAGGCTCTGAAAGCCGAGGGACTGACGCGCAACGCCGCCTGACCTTGCGGGCCAGGCACGGGCCGCGTCGGCAAGACCGGTCCGTTCGGCGCGGGCCTACAGGATTTCCTTGATCTTGTCGGCCAGTGCATTGGGGGAGAACGGCTTCAGGATGAAGCTGTCGACGCCGGCGGCCTTGGCCTCGACCACGTCTTTGCCGTTCTTGTTGGCCGTCATGATGAGGAACTTGGTTTTCTTCAATTGAGCGTCCGCCCGCACGGTCTTGAGCAACTGAAGGCCGCTCACCGGCTTCATCTGCAGGTCGCAGACGACGAGCGCGTAGGTCTTGCGTGACATCATCAGGAGGGCCGTGAGACCGTCCCGCGCCTCGTCCACCTCGGAATAGCCCAAAGTCCTGACGATGCGCCCGACGAGATCGGCCATCAGCGACTGGTCGTCCACCACCAGAACAGGTTCGGAGGTGGCCGGCAGGGAATACGCAACGGAAGAGGTCATGAACATCGAGCCTGTGTGCTCGTCCGATTAGCAGACGGGCTCTCAACGAAAGCTTACGGATATCGTCGAGAGGCAGAGGCGCAGGGCCGTTCCGGACGAGGGCCCGGCGGCGCGGAGCGCCGCCGGGCCTGGCGTTCAGGTTGCGCTCGGCAACGCGGCGGGCTGCGCGGCGTCGGTCCGTCTCAGGCGCATCTCGCCGATGTTGAGCAGGATCGGCGCCGCGATGAAGATGGACGAACTCGTCGCGAGCACGAGGCCGAACAGCAGCACCACCGCGAACTCCCACAGCGCGGGCCCGCCGAAGAGTGCGAAGGGCGCAATCGCCAGGAACAGGGCGAGCGACGTTCCGATGGTGCGCGACAGGGTCTCGTTGATGGACAGGTCGATCACCTCGCGCAGGGGCTTTGCCTTGTAGACCCGCAGGTTCTCCCGCACCCGGTCGTAGACCACCACCTTGTCGTTGATGGAAAAGCCCATGATGGTGAGGATCGCGGCGATCGAGGTCAGGTTGAACTCGAGGCCCGTCACGGCAAAGAACCCGACGGTCTTGGTGAGATCCAGGAACATCGTAAGGATCGCCCCCACCGCGAATGGCCATTCGAAGCGAAGCGCGATGTAGCCGAACATCGCCAAAGCCGCGAGCCCGAGGGCCAGGATGCCTTCCTGGAAGAGCTCGGAGCCGACCGAGGCGCCGACCACCTCGACGCGCCGGATCTCCGCCGCCGGCGAGACCTCGTGCAGGGTGTCCTTCACCCGCTCAACGGCCTGGCTCTGGGCGCCGGCCCCGCCGTGAGGCTGCTCGAAGCGCAGCAGCACGTCCTGTGGGCCGCCGAACTGCTGGACCTGGACGGGCCCGAGGCCGAGCCCGCCGAGCTTCTCGCGCAAGGTTGCTACATCGGCTGGTGCCTCGGTGCGGGCCTCCACTACGACGCCACCTGCAAAATCGATGCCCATCTTGAGCCCCGGTGCATAGGTAAGCCCGAGCGAGGCGAGGCTGATGAGAGCCGAGACGATGAGACCCGAGTAGCGCGCCCGCATGAACGGGATCGCCGTGTGGTCGGGAAAGAAGCGAAGGCGTGTTCCGATGGTGAGGCTCTTGGGCCGGGCTGCCTTCAGCCAGCGGGCCGTGAGGAGCCGCACCAGCAGGATCGCCGTGAACATCGAGATCAGGATGCCGAGACTGATCGTGACCGCAAAGCCCTTGATGGCGCCCGTGCCCACCACGAACAGGATCACCATCTTGATGAGCGTCGTCACGTTGGCGTCCGTGATGGCCGCGTAAGCCCGACGAAAGCCGGTCTCGACCGCAGCGATGACGCCGCGACCGCGGCGCACCTCCTCGCGGGTGCGCTCGTTGACGAGGATGTTGGCATCCACCGCCATCCCGAGCGCGAGCAGGATCCCGGCGATGCCTGGCAGCGTAAGCGTCGCGCCGAGAAGCGACAGGCCCGCGACGGTGAGGGCCAGGTTCACGATGAGGGCAGCGGCGGCGTAAAGGCCGAAGCGCCCATAGGTCGCCACCATGAAGCCGACGACGAGGGAGAAGCCGGCAAGCACAGAAAGAAGGCCGGCCTGGATGGCATCGGCCCCGAGGCTTGGACCAACTGAGCGCTCCTCGACGACCGTGAGCGGGGCCGGCAGGGCGCCGGCGCGCAGGAGAACGGCCAAGTCGTTGGCGTTGGCGACGGAGAAGTGGCCCGATATCTGGCCCTGTCCTCCGGTGATCGGCTCGCGGATGACCGGGGCCGAGAGCACCTTGCCGTCGAGCACGATGGCGAAGGGCTCGCCCACATGGGCCGTGCTCACCTCCGCAAAGCGCCGGGTGCCGGTGCCGTCGAGGCGAAAGCTCACCACCCATTCACGGGTGCGCTGGTCCTGGCTCGCATGAGCGTCGACGAGGTTGGCGCCGTCCACCTCGACGGCCCGGCGCACCGCCAGGGTGCGGGAGGGGCCGGCCTCCTTGTCGGCGAGCGGCAGGAGTTCGGTGTCGGGATCGGCCGCCGATGCGCCCTGCGCCACGAGGCGGAAGGTCATCTTGGCGGTCGAGCCCAGGAGCCGCTTGATCCGGCCCGGGTCCGACACGCCGGGCAGTTCGACCAAGACCCGGTTCTGGCCCTGGCGCGCCACCACGGGCTCGCTCACGCCCGTTTCGTCGATCCGGCGGCGCACGATGGCGATGGATTGCTGGACGGCCTTGGCGGTGACGTCCGCAAGTCCCTCGTCGGTGAGGGTGAGGGCGAGGCGGGCACCGTCGGCCGCCACCGCATAGAGCGGCGCCTGTGACGCTCCCTCGCTCCTGGCGCCGATGAGGTCGGCGAGGGCCTTCTCGGCCCGGGGCCGGTCTGCCTCGTTCGCGAGGTTGACCGTGAGCGTGCGCTCCCGGGCGGAAAGGCCGTTATGCCGGATGCCGGCCTGGCGCAGGGCCTGGGCGGCCCCCGTCCGGGCCGAGTCGAGCCGCTCCTTGACGACGGCCCCCGTGTCGACTTCGAGCAGCAGGTAGGAGCCGCCCTGAAGATCGAGGCCGAGATTGACGTGCGGATGGGGAGCCCAGGCGGGCAGGTAGTGGGCGGGCGTGAAGGCGAGGGCGGCAATGAAAAGCCCGAACAGGCAGATGCCGGCGATGACCGCCGTCTTGAGGCGGGAGAAGATGAGCATGGTGGACCTCGTCTGAGCATGAGCTGAAGGCGCGTGCTGCGGGCACGCGGCAGGGCGCAGCACGTCACGGGTGCGGCGCGTCAGGCGTCAGACGAGGGAGGACCGGTGGGCGGCGCGGCGCAGGCGCGGTGCCGGGGCGGGGCGGTGGCGTCGAAGGCGCACCCGACCGCGATGGCGAGCGCCAGGTCGAGGCGGAGGGGTGCAAAGGCTGTAAGGATGCCCTTGGGGGGGGCGTCCCCCTCGAAGCGCTCGGTCTCGGCGCTGCGGTCAGACCGCCACTCGCCCGCGTCCTCATGGGCCGCGGTGGCAAGGGCGAGGATGCGCTCCACCCCTTGAACCCGATGTCCCTGACGATCCGGCTCGAGCGCCGGCACGCCCGCCAGAAGCAGGAGCGCCAGCATCGGCTGGATCAGAAGGGCCAAGAGGCGGGCGGGGATCACGGGTGCAAATCAGGTCCGGTCTGAGGGCAATGTGCTCGTTCCCGCCCCGAAAGCAAGCCGCCATCGGGGACGCAGGTCGAAGCCTCAACTCCAAACCCTGGCCATGTGGTTCCCGGGATCGCATGTTTCAGGCTCGCGGGCCATGTCAAGGAGGGCTGCGCCAACAAACGCGGCCTGGCGCCCCGAAGCATGCGGCACGCCGTGGGAACAGCCTGCCGCCCGAAGCGTTCTCGCCACGGTCAAGCCGTGGGGATCCGATGAGCAACCTGCTGCGCGTTCTTCTCGCGATCCTGCTCCCGCCGGTGGGGGTTTTCTTCACCGTCGGCCTCGGCGGGCAGTTCTGGCTCAACATCCTCTTGACGATCCTAGGCTACCTGCCCGGCATCGTGCACGCGGTCTGGATCATCGCCCGCCGGAGCCGGTAGCCCAGCGTATTGGGCAAGCCTGCGTTGCGCGTTCTCCGGCAGCCCTGCGAGTCACGGGGTGTTTGCGGATCTCAAGCCGCACGATCCGTCTTACCGTCGAGAGTTCTGATGAGTGGAGCGTTCGGGCAAGGGTCGGGCAGGGCCGCGGCCGTCGCGCAGCCCGCCGCCTCCTCGCACCAGATGCATGTGTCGACGGCAGCCGCGACCGCTTCGGAGGGCCAGCGGGCCACGTGCTGGACGCCGCGCCCTCTCAGGTGAGCGGCGAGGCCGGGTGCCTCCTCGGCAATCGCGTGGAATGTGGTCGTGCAGATCATCGGCGCTTCCTTTGCAGATCGCAGAGCCCACGATCCCACGCTTGGCACAGGGCAGCTTTGATCCAGGCCAATCGGCGACATGGCCCACAAGATCCTGGCAAACATCTCGCAGCGGCAGGCCGAGCGCCTTGACGAGGGCCGAGGCCAAGCTCAAGCTTCCCTTGCGGAAGGAAACTGCGGAGGAGAAGTGCCATGGCCCGGCAGACAGGCGTACGCGATGCTCGGACCACCAAGCGGGTCCGGCAACCCGGTACCCGGCCGAAGGTCGCCCTGCGCAAGGCACGTCCCGCCCGGTCGGCCACGGTCCGGCACTGCATCGAGGAGCTCACGCGCCTTACCCTCGACATCAAGCAGCAGCTTCGCCTGTCGAGCCACTAGGCCATCTGCCCTCGCGGGTTCTGTCGCGAGCGGCAAGCGTGACGGACGTCCGCGAATCAGCGACATTACGCAACGTCACGCTTGGGGAGGCCAGAATGGTCCGACGCTCCGTTGCCCGCAGAACGCGTCCTGTTGCCGGTCCGCTTTATGCTCGAAGCGAGCGGGCGCGCCTGCGGCTCGGCACGGTTATGGGAGGCGCCTTGCTGTCCCTCGCCGTCGGAGCCGGCATCGGCCTTCTCATCCACCGGCCCGGCGTCACGCCGGCGGTGTTCGTGCCGGTCGAAGACGTCAGCCGGACCGGATCCGTCGCTCAGACCGCGACGCGCGTCATGCCCGACGAACCCATCCACGGCCTCGAGCCCACGCCCTTATGGCCGGCGCAGGTTCCCTTCCTGGATGGCGGGACGCGGTCGGCACCACAGAAGCGGGCCGCCGTCGCGCCGACCCTGCCGGACATCGTCGTCGAGATCCCGGCTCTGCCGGAGGTCGCGCTGGTGTTCGTGCAACCGGAGCCGAGGGTTGAGCCGGACGCGACCGACCCCGCCTATGTCGATCCGAGAGCCCAGGTCAGGATCCTGGAGACGATCGTTGTCGAAGCGGCGGCCACACAGCCCGCCCGGCCAGGTCCGGCCGCCGTCGCCGGCAGGCCCGAACGGGCCGCGGCCGATCAGCGCCGGCGCGAGGCCGCACCGCAGCCCTTCGTGCTCCCCTCGGCTCTCGCATCCCGGTAGCCTGCCGCCCATCATTGCGGGCGCTAATCGAGGGCATCGGAGCGCCGATCCTTGTCCGGCCACGGGATCAAGCGCAGCTTAAATGGGCTGCTTCCCGCAGCGCCAGACGAGCCCCGGGCCGCGCACGGATGCACTGCCGGCCCGGGCGCCTCGTCGGGCCGCCCGCGCCTCTCGACAGGCGCGCGCTGTCGGGCAGACTGAGGACCTATGAGGCGGGCGTGCTCCGGGCCTCCATGTGCCCGGAGCGCCACCGGCCTCATGAGCCGCAGCCCCAGCCTCTTTCGGCTTCGCTTCACACCAAGGTCGCGCGCTGCTTGGCCCCGCGCCCGCAAGTTGCAACGCAAGCGGATGGCGACAAATGCTCAGCTGTTCAAAGTTTCATAAAAATGGCGGAGGGAGAGTCCGCCATATCACGTGCTGCTGAAGTCCGCAGAGGTCCAGGTGTCGGCCTCATTCATGTACACGTACAGCAACTTGGTGCTTCTGTCGTCTTGGTCTGTCCGCTACAATCCAGCAACATGGGTGGGGATGCGGGTGGGGAACAAGGGTGGGAAGGCAGCTTCACAAACTCTCGGCGCGAGCCGTCTCGACGCTCACCGCTCCCGGCCGACATTCTGATGGCGGCGGGCTCTACCTGAGCGTCTCGCCCAACGGCGCTCGCTCCTGGGTGTTCATGTGGAAGGTGGCGGGCAAGCGCCGCGAAATGGGCCTTGGCTCGCTCCGGGATGTCTCTCTGGCCAAAGCCCGTGACCGGGCAACGGAGGCCCGTCAGAGCCTCGTCGACGGCCTTGATCCCCTCGCCACTCGTAACCGACCCAAGGTGATGACGTTTGGCGAGGCTGCAGACGCCCTGATCGAGAGCATGTCTTCCTCCTGGCGCAACGACAAGCACCGGGCTCAGTGGAGAATGACCCTCACCCTATATTGCGAGCCGGTGCGTTCGAAGTCTGTGGCGGAGGTTACGACAGAGGACGTTCTCAAAGTCCTGAAACCCCTCTGGACCGAGAAGCCCGAGACCGCCTCGCGCTTAAGAGGCCGGATGGAGCGGGTGCTCGACTTTGCGCGAGCGCGAGGCCAGAGGGCAGGGGAGAACCCAGCCCGATGGCGGGGGCATCTCGATGCTGTCCTGCCAAAGCGAGCGCGGCTCACCCGCGGTCACCACAAGGCGATGCCCTTCGACGATGTGCCGGCCTTTATCGCGGCTCTGCGCGAACGAGAAGGGGTTGCGCCTCGAGCTCTGGAGTTCGCCATTCTGACAGCGGCCCGGTCAGGCGAGGTGCTGGGGGCCCGCTGGGAAGAGTTGAGCCTTGAGAAGGGCCTCTGGACCGTCCCGGCGCGCCGCATGAAGGCCGGCCGGGAGCATCGAGTACCGCTCTCGAGGCGGGCGGTGGAAATCCTGCGCGATATGGAGCGGGTACGATTGAGCGAGTACGTCTTTCCCGGCATGAAGAGGGGTCGACCTCTCTCGGTCATGGCTCTGGAGATGGTGCTACGGCGCATGAAGCAGGATGTGACGGTGCACGGCTTCAGGAGCGCCTTCCGGGACTGGGCCGGTGAGCGCACCCACTTTCCTCGCGAGGTCGCAGAAGCGGCCCTTGCGCACCTTGTGGGCGATGCAGTTGAGCGGGCCTACAGACGAGGGGATGCACTGGGAAAGAGGCGTGAGCTGATGGATCTCTGGGATGCCTTCCAGCTGCAAGGAAAAGCGACAACCAAACAGGTCTAACCATGCCCAAGCGTCGCGCAACTTCGAACCTGGTGCTCGCACACATCGATGCTCAGTCTCCGGTCGCCGTTGCTCACCGGGATGACATCGGGATGGACCTCCGGGCTGTCTTGCCTGCGGACTGGGGCGTTAAGCTTTCGCAAGCCGCACCAGGCACCTTGTCGCCTGACGCGCTTAAGTGTGTCCAAGCTGCCGTCGATGTCTTTGCCGTTGCCCGGTGGTTTGAACTTCAAAAGATGCCGTACCGTGGGACCTGGGTTGGAGCGGGTCAGCCGGAACCTGGGTTTCTGGATGAGATCGAGGCCTTGGGCTCGACGCTGGCCCGGCTCAATAGGACCTCATCATCCGTTACCTCCCTAGTCATCGATGAATTGTGTGAGATCCGGGAACCGTACATGGATCCAGCCGAAGTCCGCGCGACCCTGGCGGATCTGTACGACCGCGCGCGACTTCTTTGGAAAGAGCATGCCACCAAGGCAGGTCTTCAATCTGAGAAACAGAACGATGATTTCAATCAACTGGTAGGCACGCTGGCAGGTGTTTTCAGGAACGCAGGCTGGAAAGTATCCGCAGCTAAATCAAGTCGCGCCAAGAACCCCCGGCCCTCAGAGTTCGTTTTGTTTGTGCACACGCTGATGAGCTGCTTGCCTCGAGAAATCCAGCAGCATGCGCACTCCATCGCCGCAATGGCAAAAGCCGTTTCACCGGTCATCAGGGCTCACCGGGAGCTCGCGATTGCGGGACCTGAGGAAGTCTCCTGAAGAACCAAAACGTCCCGCCACTCATCGGCCAATAGCAGCACATTGTCTCTCGTCCGGGCGCATCCCGATGAACCCACGAGAGTACAGATGAACGAACCGCTCACCTATTCCATTATCGAGGCGACAAAGGCGACCGGAGTTGGTCGTAGCTGCCTTTACGAGGAGATCGGAAAAGGTCGCCTGCGGGCAGTCAAGCGTGGTCGCCGAACGCTGATCCTCGCTGAAGACCTCCGTGCATGGCTCGCCAGCCTTCCAGCTGCTCCTGCACCAACGTCCCATCGTTAACGAAAAACCCGGTCGCTCACGCGAACCGGGCCAAGGATTAGACACATGACAAGATACCGGAGAACGCGCAGAAGCGCGAGAGGCGGAGCCATGTCTGATTGCGAGCTTCCGCTGTTCGACTGGGCTCACCGCTCCTTGCTGTTAGCAGATCCTCTAATAGCCGTCGTGGCGCGGCGCACTCGGGTCTCCCCGTCGCTCGCCCGCTTGATCGTAGACCTAGCCGGATTGGGAGGTCAGACGCGATGACTAAGCGGTCTTACCCCAAGGTCCTGGCCCGAACCGACTCGGGACCGATCCAGCCTGTGGGCCGTGAGGCTGAAACCCTGCTGAAGCTGGTGGAGGCAGGGGAGCGGGGAGTGCGCGCCTATGACTTTCCTGGCGGGCCTCCCTTCCGGCTCGGAGCCTACGTGCACGACCTGCGGCGGATGGGGCTCTCCATTCGAACAGACCGTGAGTCTCATGCAGGCGGATCCCATGGCGTCTACGTTCTCGAGACGCCGGTGAGCATAGTGACCGTGCTCCAGAGCGATGAGGCGGCGAATGCCGTCTGAGACGACTGGCAGCCGCCGCTAGGAGCTCCGGCTGTACCACCCTCACCACCAACTCCGAACGGCGTCTCTGAGGCTCTCAGAGCGCCGGCAAGGCCGCTCATGTCCAAACGATCCAATGCGACAGGCCGTAGCTCAACCGAGCGCTTCCTCGCCCTGCCGTACTTCCTGCTGCGCTCGCCCGCGTGGCTCTCCCTGTCACCTGTTGCACGCGCCGTCTTCGTCGAGGTCGCAGCGCGGTACAACGGCAGCAACAACGGGCGGATTGCCCTCTCGGCTCGCGACGCGGCCACCCGCGTGAACTGCTCCAAGAACACGGCAGCCCGTGCCCTGATCGAACTCGTGCAGAAGGGCTTCCTCGAGCCGTGCTCGCGGGGCCGCTTTGACCGCAAGACGCCGCACGCAACCGAGTACCGGGCGACGCTGCACCCGTGCGACCTAACAGGTGCTCGTGCCTCCAAGCGGTTCATGAGCTGGACGCCCGGCGAGCCCCCCAAATCCGTAGCCGGTCCCACGGGAGGGACAGCCGGTGCCGCCACAGGGACAGTTCAGGGTGTCGCGCAAGAAAGTTGCCGAGGTCTGTCCCTCTCACGGGACCGCAGAGCCGTTTCAGAGCCGCCCACCGGTCCCACCACAGGTACACATATAATCTACCAGAGGGGGTGCGGGGTGGAGGTGCACGAGGCGGGTGCTGACGCAGCTGTTGAGCCGGTATCGGGAGGGCACCATCATGCCGCGTGACCGTCAGCGTTCCACGCTGGAGAGCGGACCCGTACTGGATCTGGCAAAGCTCATCCCGCGCGGTGCCGGGCGGCCTGGCGCGTTGATCCGTTGCAATCTCACCTATGCCTCAGGGGAGACCATCCGGGTGGAGATCAAGCTGATGGACTACGGCGGCTTGCTTGACCTGTTCTATCGTGGACGGCACCAGAGCCTGTCGCTCGTGTCGTCCGAGCGGCACTTGGGCGGGCAGCAATGGTATGTGATCTGTCCTCGCACGGGACGACGCGTGCGGGTGCTCTTTCGACCCTCAGGAACAACGCTGTTCGCCAGCCGGCATGCCTGGGGCAGGCGGGCGGCTTACGCGTCCCAGTTCCTTTTTGTGGTCGGGGTGGCTCGCCTGTCGGCTATCGAAGCGCCCTGATAGGACGCTCGGGCACGTCTGCAGCGCATGCGGCAGCACAGCAGCAAGCGCCGCGGTGAAGGGACAGGTTATGTTCCTGACCTCAGCCGCCGTTTACGTTTGAACGCCTTCTTTCCCACTACTGTTGGACAAGCGGCAACAAGTGGCCCGGATTTGAGAGGACAGACCATGGAAGGGTTGTGGTTGATCGTCATAGTAGTCTTCGCCTTTGGCATCGGGATGACCGTCGCCCAGGAGAAACAGAAGGGCCGAGAGTTGGCGGCGAGAAGCATTAAGTTCAATTGGGTGCTTGATCGGTGCAAGGAAATGAACCGTGTGGACATCGCGGAGAAGATCGGTCCCCTTGATGATGCCTATGTCCTTAGAACGCTCGAAGATGTGACCCGGGTTTTGGGGGTCGACGACCGCTCGGTGACGGCCAAAGTTCTCGTGGATCGCGAGCTCGGAAAATCAGAGGACACAATTTGGGCGGAGGTTCGGGGAGACAAATGGCGGTTCGAAGCCGCCTAACGCGCCTTGCTCCTGTCCGTCACCGGGTGAATTGCAACGAATGGGGCAGCCTCAAGGCCGGCTAAAGAATCGTTCACACGCTTGTCCTCTGGAATAGGCATCGCGTCCCGAAGGAGAGTAAGTATCTCAGATTGGATGTCTTCCACGGTGAACGACGGCTCACGAGCCCGCAGAGCGATCTGATGTGCTGCTTCTACGTACAGGTCGAAGTCTTCGTTCAACAATGACCGGAGTTGCCGAAGCACATCCTCTACGCTTTCCATGCGAGCCTTCATAAAGGCCTCCAAAGTGGCTTTTCGTGAACTGTTAATGATGCTTGTCGGATATACAGCCCCAATCCTACACGAACTCACTTCATGGCAGGCGTGCCTCAACCATCCGTGCAATCGATTTCGCGTCGTAGGGTTTCCCCGAACTCGCGCGATGGCCCATCTCATCAAGAGCCCGGGCGATGTCTCGCAGTGAGCGCCGTTGGCCATTCAGCGGATAGCGATGCAGCTTCTTCGCCAGGCGCACGGTTTCGGGGCTGCGCTCCGCATAGCTCTTGCGTCCCTCCACTTTCACCCGGATCGAGCGGTCCTCCTTCGCTTTCTCGGCAAGAACCAATCGCTTGCGCTGACGAGCCCCCCGGAGCTTTGCAACGAGCCTTGCCTTTTCGAGCTGGGCGAAGGTCCCTGCGATCTGGCGCATGGCAATCTTAAACGGATCATCCGTGTTGGTGAGGTCGTCACCAGTGGCGGTCAGCACTCGCACACCGCGGCCGATCAGAAGCAAGATGCCGAGTTCCTGAGTGACGAGGTCACGAGCGAAGCGCGAGGCATCCTCCACCAGCACTGTGCGGATGTCATTGCTCTCGATGTGGTCGAGGAGGGCGGAGAAGCCCGGGCGGGTCTCGATGGGGTCCGCCCCGCTCACGCCGGGGTCATAGAACTCCTCCAGGATCTCGAAGCCATGATGTTTCGCGAAATCCCGGATCGCGACACGCTGTCGGATATCGCTGTCCTTGCCTGACCCCGCATTCGTGATTGAGGAGGTGCGGAGATAGGCCAGAGCTTTCGTTTTTTCCTTGGCAGCCATGGCATCCAAGCGGGCTAGCGTGGCGATTACTGGAAAAATTGCCACAGGCTAGGCGGGCTCGCAACCGTTAATCTCTCAAAGCGTCGGCAGGACGGAGCAAGCTCCCGCAGCTCTATAGGCGACCTTGGGCCCCAAGCCGCATCACCATTGCGGCTGCCACCACCGCTGCCTCGCGCGGGTCGTTGCAAAGTATCTTGCCTTGTATTCCCCCGTATTCCTCTTGGTCGTAGTGCCGCCATCCAGGAACCGCCAGCATTCGAGCAGCTTGCTCAGCGCTGACCAAATCGTGGAGCAAATCGACAGTAAAAAAACTCAAGATACGGCGTGTAAAAAACGATGAAGTGGCCCTGCTGAGGCTCGTCAAAGAGGACTTCGAAAGGGGGATCCCGCCTTTTGGGTGGCGTGATGATTACCCGCTTCGACCCGCAGCCCGAGCATCGCATGTCTAGGGCCGCCGGTGTGCAGTGAAGATTATGTTGGAACCTATCCAACAATATCACCTCACCGTTCGAGCAATCCTCGCAGTCGACGAGCAAATCATTCCATCTGTCGGCGAGAAGCTCCCCAACAGTCGGCGAGCTTATTTGTTTAGTCATCGACTTCCTCGGGCCAGTGAGACGCACCCTTGTCCATCCCGAAGTTCGAGAGGGCAATCCTTAATAGTCATAGTTGCCCTCGCAGAGCGCGGCCGATTTGTTACAAGATTCCTCCTGGTCAGCGGCAGCGACGCGCGCCACTCTTCCCGCGTGCACCACTTCCGCAGCACACCCACGCAGCTCGCGCTCCCTTTCCCGGCTGCCAGCCTCCGGCGGATCGACGCCGCGCGGAACATGGCCCGGTTCTACAGCATGGACGTGGAGCGGGACCTGTTCGGGCGGCCCGTGCTCGTGAGGCGATGGGGGAGGGTGGGAACCTTCGGGAAGGTGCGCCTGGACGAATACCCCGACGAGGGGAGGGCGCTTGCAGCCCTGATGGCTCTGCAACTCAAGAAGCAGCGGAAGGGTTACCGCTAGGGGATCAGGTCGCGCAGGGCCACGATAAGGGCCGCGAAGGCCGCCACGAACAGTAGGCAAGCCTCCATAAACCGCTGCAGATCAGACTTGGGCGCCGGCTGAGAAGTGCGTCGGCTGATCCACGCGTTGGGGACGGCTGTAGGGGAAGCACGGATCATGAACCAGGCCCCGAGAAGGAGCGCGCCCAGCACGGCGCCGAGAGCAAGCCACTGCAACCCGGCAAGCACCGCCGCGCCCCCGATTAAGAGGCAAGCCAGGATGAGGAGCAGGAGGAGCTGCGTCACTAGCGAGCTCTACAGCTCACATACCAGGCGCCTTGGAGCGGCCCCTCGTAGATGACACCAACCCCGGACTTGTCCTCGTGAGGTTCGAGGGCCTTTTCCCATTTGATGCCAGCAGACGGCGGCCGAGGCCCAGATGTGCCTAGCCCTGTAGATCCCGGCATGTTGCCCGTAGCGAGGTAGAGGGTCCGCCCTTTGAACTTGCCGCGGTACACCCACCATATGGGCAGCCTGTCCTCGCGAGAGCCGTACCGATCAGGCGCGAAGGTGGCGCCATCCTCGTAGCGAGTGAAAGTCATATCCTGCCCCGCAGGACAGGCCCCGGCAGCCGTCGAGACGAGAAGGGCGAGACAGACCAGCAGAAACCGCACGAGGGCCTCCAAATCTGGAGCCATGATATGGGCAAACCCCAACAAACTGAACATGCGCCGCGCTGCAATGCGTCCCCTGCGCCATCATTCGCCCATAGTCCTCTATCCCACTGGCAGGGCAGCGCGGCTCGCATCGAGCCTCTGCGCAGCACCCGGAGACAGATCTATGGACGATGACGAGGCAACGCAGCGGCTCCAGTGCGATATGGAGTTGCAGTTCACCGGGCCAGACGATGCGACCGTCAACAAGCGGGCGGCCGATATGCTGAGGAAACTCGCAGACCGGATCGAAAAGGACGAGTATGGTACGGGCTGGCACGACATTAAGGGCGACGACGGGAGGCTCGTAGGCAAGCTCTATCTGGACCACTCCGAGGAGTATGGCATGACGCCCCCAGAGGGCACGCGCCTATCTTAGGCGAGGCCGCCGCTCGCGTTCAGGGCTGTCGGGCCATCATCCTCTCGTAGGCCTCGACCACCCGCCGGGCGGCGTCACCTCGCTTCTCCTCCCGGCCGGAGCGGTAGACGAAGGGCGGCCCGGGCAACACCAGCGTCATCGACCATAGCCACAACCCGGCATCCGCGCCCGCCGCGTGGTTGTGAACCCGGCCGATTTGGGTCTCCCCGTCATAGGCGACAAAGTCGTTCTCTACGCCAACCCATTCGGGGCCGGTGTCGGCGGTTCGCATCCAGTAGATGCTGGTCCTTACGCCGCTCATCGGGGTTCCCATTGTGGACCGTCGCCCGATACGCGCCTGAACCGGCTGTGCGCGTCAAAGAACAGGGTGATGAGCAGATCATCGGCTGCTTTGATCTGGAAGGAGATGAAACCCTTCCTTTTGACCACCTCGCGAAGGAGCATGCGGATCTTGAGCGGGTTCACCCGCCGCCCCGTGCGGCGAAGCACGATGCGCTGTGCGACCTCGTCTAACGCCCCTACTATGATGCGCTCGCGTGATACTCTGCCACCCATTCTCGTCGTGCCGAGTTGCGGGCTGCTGCTCTGAGTTCCACGCCACCTCACGGCCGTTGTCTTAGGCCCGCGGCGAGAGCGGCACGGGTCGCAACGCCCACGGCTGCCGCGGCAGCAACCGCCTTCATCGCGTGGCGGCTGAAGACCACCCCGTCGCTGACCACCACCCACTGCGGCCCAAGCTTCAGCACCACGAAATCAGGCACTGAGCGCCTCCCCCGATCCGGACGGGAGCTAGAGCCGGCAAACCTCTGTTCAACCATGTTGGCCGACTGACGGCCCACTGGCGGCCCTTCGCTGTCCAGGGCTGGCACACAGGGCCTGACCGGGGTTCAAGCCCTCTTCATGCACTCGCACTAGGAGAACGGCGAGGAGAGTCGCCCTTGTACCCCGTTCCCCTGCCGCTGGCCTTCGTGGCCCTCGAGGAGAAAGCCGCACGAGCCAAAGTGGGAGGCGTTTTGGGCCGCTACGGCTTTTCCTTGGCTGGCCCCCACGACAGCTGGCCCGAGGCGGCCGCTTGGCTCCACCAGAACACGCCTCATGTTGCTGTCGTTGAGTTCTTGAGCCGCAACAGCGATGCCCTTCGGATCTGCCGGGCGCTCACGGCCTCTGACATCCCAACCGTCCTCTACTCGACACGCGACGAGCAATTGGGCCTGCCAGCCGAGTTGAAGGGCGTTCCCTTCCTCGTGATGCCCGACAAAGAGTTCATGGTACTCAAGCGCCTGGCCACCTTGCACAACGAGCGGCTGGTGCGTCGGCTCTGACAATCCGCCCGCCTAGGTTTTCTGATCCCGTTAACGGTTCGTTAACCCTGTTGCCTGCCCATGAGTGAGGAGCGCACCGGAACACCGGGCGCCGAGAACGCGGGGGCGTCTATGCAAATCCTCAATCCTGAAACGGGCGAACACGTTGCGGTGTCCACACTTGCCGGCGCGAGCTACAGCTTGCACGCGACGATGAAGGGCTGGGCTCTCCGCCGAGACGGCCACACCGTCTCGATGTTCGATACGTTCTTCGAGGCCGAACGCGCCGCCCTGTTGCCGGTTCTTGCCAGGAGGGAGGCAGTCCCGTGGAGGTCTACGCCGCGACCGCTCGCGGCAGGATCGACCTTGCAGCCGGCCGGATGCTTGCCAAGCACTAGGTGCAGGTGACGAAAAAGCCCGCCCAACATGGTCGCTTGGGCGGGCTTGAAGGCGGGTTCTGGTCGGGTCGGTACGCAATACTTGACCCGTGGTGCTTGGATAGCCGGATGCGGTTAAGAGCCGGTTTCCAGGCGTGCCGTAAGGACAGGGCCGCCGAGGCGCGCGCCAGCCCAAGAGCAGGAGAGGCCTAAGAACTGGATCGGCTCTGGCAGAACAGGACCTTTGATCTGGTGCACCTTGAGGCCGACCGACGAGGCCGCCACCTTCAGCTTGCGTCCGGCCTTCGCAAGAGCTCGCAGGCTCTCGTCCACCTCCGTCGCAGCCGACACGACGGTTCGGGCGACAGCGATGGCCGTCTTGGGCTCCGCTCTCATCAGGACCGGCACGAGCCAGCCGGCTAGCTCCGCATCCACCACTCCAGCATCTTGGGTGAGAACGAACCGTGCCACCCCGTTGACGAGGCAATCGGGCCAGCCCTTGTCAGCCCGTTCCAGAGAAAGGTCGAGCGCCAGGAGGACTTCCACCTCGGCCCTGCTCTGCGGTCCGTCTGGAAGGATGTCCCGCTGCAGCCGGCGTAAGTCCGCAAAGCTGAGACGGCCTGTAGCGGCGACCCGGTCCGTGAAGGTGCGAAGCGTTGTAGGCGTCATGGTCGTGGCCTCCCATGCTGACCAGCGTCAGCAGGGCCTCTGCCGCAGCGGTATGCCGGGCAGTGACAACCTCGCGGACGCCGGTTGAAGAACTGGTGGGGGAGCCCCGAAAGGGCAGGGCGGACCCTCTCACAGGGTGAACGGTTCGTCCATGAACGATGGCGTTCCGGGTCAGTTCCAGTGAATTGCGGCCAGCGGTTAACCGAACCTTAGCCACCTTGCGTGACCTTACGTCAGGCAGAGGATGCTCTGTGCGACTCAGGCGGGGGCCACATGACTTTGTTCGATCCGAGAACGGGCCAGCACGTCACCATCGAGCCGCGCCCGCGCCGGTCGTGAGAAAGCCCGGAGCCACTGGGCCCCATGCGAGGTCAAGGATGAGGGGAAGCACTTGGCTCTTTGCCGCGTTGGCTTGTGGGCTGTGCGCCAACTCGGCAGCGGCTCAATACTGCCCGGCAGCATCTATATGTCCTCCTGAACTGCAGCCCATTCAGGAGCGTGAGATCGTCTTTCGAAACGTGCCGGTGCCGCGAATCTCGCGAGTTCCCGAGAAGATCCGCCCGATAAATCCGCCAACGTCCTCGGGGTCGAAAGCACTAACCGAACCTCCGCCGGAACCCGCACGTCGACAATAAATGCGGCGATGTTCCTGACTTGGGTTGGTGGTGGTTGGGGAACGGTCTTTTTCAGTGCCTCTGGCATGCCTGCCATCAGCGACAAGAGCTGAGCCCCTTCATTCCCAAAGACTTACCCCGGCCGACTTCGCACACGCTCCGACGGTTCGGGCTCACTTTGGTGCATTGAGCCTCGCCCCGGGTCACCTCAAGAGGGAGTTTCCCCCAAGGAACGCCCAGGGTTTTCTCAGACCTTTTCTGCTACAACTTGCCGCTAACTCGAAGGTGTTCGGCGCCTTGGGCGGGTTGTAAGCCGCCCGCAGTGCGGGGGTAACAAACGGGCAATGACAAACTCGGGCTGGTGCCGGCTTCTTCGCCTAATAGAAGCGCTGACGCGGGCTGGCAGGAGTGTCGGCGGATCCATCCTGCTGCTGTGTTGCAGCCTTAAGAGCATTGCTCCGCTTTCGGACGATCAATGCTATCGAGTTCTCAAGCACACGCTGCCGCGCACCCTCCGTCACCCGCTGAGTTAACGGATCGCCCTGTCCAAGCTGGGATGCATAGTACCCCTCCAGCGCTCGCTCCTCCCGCCTGCACGAGGAGCGAGCGGCAATGGCCAGCGACATCGGTTCGCCAGGTTGAAGCGCGAATTCTCTAGCGTTACCGAACACGCAGTCGGCATACAGGTCGAGAACGGCCTTGTGGTCAGGCGCTATCTTGTGGCCAGACACAGTAGCGTTACCGGTGTTTGCTGCAAGGGTGCTGACAGGGGCAGTAGTTGATGGTGCCCCAGCGCTTTGCCCCGGTGTCTGGCACCCAGAGAGAGCTGCAATTGCGGCAACAATCAGAACCACAGACCAACGATTAGCCGACATCAATGCCCTCCAACCAGTAGCTTAGCATCACGCCGACTGTCTCTCATGAACGTTGGGTAGAAGGGATTTAGGAAGTATTAATGGGCGGCACTCCCGACCCTATGAACCCCACTGAAAGTGAGAAACTTCGTCGCGTTGTGTTCCTTAAAAGCACCGATGCAGGGGGCGAGAGTTCGTCTGTGTGGCGCTCGAAGCTGCTCAGCCTATCGCGCTGGGCGCTCCCCTCACTCTGTCCTGTGTGCGACCTATTTCTAACACGTTCTCAGCACCCGAACTGGGTTGCGAAGTCCCGCGTCTGGCGCATGAGGCGCCTGCAGGTCGCGGCGCGCCGTCATGGCCTCGCAGGTGACCGACCGTGCTGATGCCGCCCGTTGGCTCCTCAGGGCCGGGTTCATCACTACGGCGGATAACAGCGATTTGAAGCTTATCCGCCTAATGGACATGTTGCGGCACCGCGACGTGCGCACGGTGACGGGTTATGTCCGCCGCGCAAGTCTGTTCAAGGCGCACGCAGGTTCATTATTTCTGTAAACTAAGATTTCGCAAAGAAGTGACGGGCCGTGGCAGCGAGTGGCAAAGAGCTTGGCCGTATCCTTCATCGGCCCTAAGATTTCTTTTTAGAAGGTTGCGATTCAGGGGTGGCACCATGCTGGGTACGATTTGGTATAGGACCAAGGTTCTTCGCGTTCTCCGCGATGATCTGTCTTACAATCCGGCCGTACCAGGCCTTCAAGGGCCGGCCTTCAATGCTTGCACAAAGATGATTAGGAGCATCGGCGGCAACGAATACGACGGGGCAATTGCATTTATGCTGGTCCAGCTGGGCTGCTTGACAGGTGCGGATGAGCAAGCGCGGACGTTCATCCACGACAAGTTGACCCTGATCAGGAGGCTGTATCCTCAAGCACCGTTGGGCGAGAGTTTAGTCAGCGACTACAACATAACGCGGGAGCAGCTTGCGGCGGTCGGCGCGTGAGGCGAGCAGGGCACCGGTAGGCTTCATAACTACCGCCTCGTAGTGGCAGTCGCCGCAGGTCAGCGACCCGCCGGCCTCTCGCTTCAGCGCGAGAGGAGCGCCGCTACGTCCGCTCCAAGCTGCCGGACGAGGCCAACACGCGCCGCTCTGGCATGGCCTCACACGTAAATCGGCCATGCACGTAACACCGTTCCGCTGGCCGTCAGGCGCCCCGCTTCCCTTTGCTCCACCGCGCATCCTGGACCGGGCCTTTTCCTTCACCGCCGGCGACTGGCAGGGGCTCCCGGATCTGGACCGGTGAACCGCTGAGCTCTTGGTTGACGGTGACCCGGGCACGAGACCAGCGCCTCACCCAAGCCGACCACAGGTTCGGCAGCGTTGCGGAGGCTTGCGCCTAGCTGGGGATCGACCTCAAAGCAGTCCTACCTCGGCGGCAATCCTCGGCTCTTTGCTACATGCGAGTGCTACCGGCTCAGAGGCCGTGGAGAAGCGCCAGCATGACTACCGTGAACGCGGTCGAGCCAAGGAAGCCGACGGCGGACCGGATCCAGGCAGCGGCGGTGGGTGCGGATGCGTTCACAGCAAGCTCATCGAGAGAAAAGCACCCTTTCCGGGGAGGTCCGCAGGAGAGGGTGGCCAGTGGCGGGCAAGGTGCCTCGGGGCAGCCGAGGTAGCTCACCATCGCGCATGAGGTCTGGACGAAAGCTTGCGTGAATTGTCGGATAATTGGACCAACTCAAGAAAAAGCCCCGCTCGATGTCAGCGAGGCGGGGCTGTAGTGGTGGCAAGCGAAAGTCAGTAAACCGGATGAGGTGGCTAGCAGATGCTCTCGCACGGCGTGCCGTCGCTGTCCCCATCCAGGCGCCTGACACCGCATTGGTTTAGGTAGAACCTCGCTTCCGCGCAGCTATTCATCTGACCGCACGTGCGCTTGCCCCCGCAGGAGAACTCTGACGATGCACGCACAGGAGCAGGATCGGCGGTCGGCACCCTCACAGGAGCAAGCTTTGTCGCAGTATCAACCCGAGGCGTTGTGGGGATCGGAAGGCCGGCTTTCGTACCAGGAACTTCGGCGACCTCTCGAACGCCTTTGCGCCAGTCCCACGGCGCTACGAACGAACCCGCCCAGATCCCGCGTTTCTGAGAGCGGGCGCCGTCCTCCTCGGACACGTAGTCAGTCCCGTACTGGCGGTAGGCCATGGCGTAGCCTTCGCTCACCAGCCACGAATTGATGTCAAGGTCTGGAAGCCAGCACCGGGCGACGACACGACCGTAACGGTCCGAGTCGGTCTTCTCGCAAGTGACATTCGCGGCTCTGATCTGGTCAGCCAGAGCTAATGCCGCTTTTTGACCGCAGCGATAGTCCTTTCCTGCCGCGTCCTTGCAAAGCTGACTGCTCTCGGGAGCGTCGACCCCATGCAGCCTGATCTTCTGGCCACGAATTTCGAGCGTATCGCCGTCCGTTACGGATGCACGCCCAACGATTTCCTCCGCATACCCAGCCGGTACTGCCGTGAGGAGCCCAAGAGCGAATGCTATTGCTGAAACGATTTTGGATTTGGTCATCGAGCCCTGCCATCAAGTCACGACAGAGCTAAAGCCCCGTACTCATTGCCGTAAATCGTTCCGTAGCGGCAAGCAGTCGCCGATTTCCCCTCTCTTGCGTTCCGTATGCAACACCACGAAAAAGCCCGCCGCGGCAAAGCGGGCGGGCAAAGAAGTCAAGGGTAGACGCCACCCAACGCCGGGCGGCTAAACCGTACGTACGTAGCCGGCTACGATTCGGCGAACGGCCGAAAGGCTATCGTGCCAGGGTCGACTCACCTAAACGCGCGCCCTCGCATCCCGAGTAGGTGCGTCGTGGTGTTTTGACCCCCAGGCCGTCGACGCCAGAGTGCCTGCCGGGACGGCAGGCCCTCTCTCATTCGCTGCTAGCGAAAAAGCCCGCCGCGGCGGGGGCCGGGCCAGCCAGGCGGGCTATGGTTGCTGCCCAACGCCGGACAGCCAGAAGCGCTTACCTCAGCTGAGCTCTCGCGCTAGGGCTAAAGCGTAAGCCGTTTGCGCCTTCCGCTCGCTCGCATACCTCCGCCAGAGCGCAGCGCGCACGCCTCTGAGGTTGGCATAGGCGCCGTGCATCGACTCCTGACTGCTCAACGTCACGGTGATGCTGTCAACCGAGGTTGCGTCACCAAAGACTGGGTTTTGAACCCAGTCGTAGCGCCTTTGAAGGCCATGGGAGTGCCTACTCGATCCTTGAGAAAGCACCACCTGACCGGCGCGTTATATGTGTATGCGGTGCATTGCGACTGAGTTCGACAGCTCGACGCGCAACTGTCAATCGTGACATCTTTCATCACCGCAAAATCGCCTCCGGGCAGATCAAGATCCTCTCGTAAGTCGAAGCTGACAATTGGGTTCGAGGGAGCAGCAGGCGGCAATGGATCCGAGCGAACAGGAGGCTGGCTTTGCCGAGGACCAGTGAGCAGCCTCCATTTCTCCATGTCGGAGCGCGGCAGGTATCTCATCTCGTCTGAGGGGACAGCAGCCATTGCATGAAAGAGGTCGGATGACACACCCATTTCTTCCAGGAAGCGGATGAGCTCGGACGACTTCTGCTGACCGATCTCCAGATCGAACTCGCTTTGTAGAGGGCTTGAGAAACGATGAACACCAACCTTCGAGTCGTTCGAAGCATCCCTGTGAACGCCACCAGCGAGGACAAGAACACATGCTGAAAGGCATGTGTCTTTGACTCTGACATCCTTGTTCATTCTACGCAAATACCGGCCCGCAGCCTCGGCCGGAGCAAGCAGGCCGCCAACGCTCTCTATCTCGAGCAATGTAAAATCATACTGCTTCAGTTGGTTGAAGAATTCGGGACCGATCTCGCCGCGAAACGTGAGCGTGCGGCCTGAAAGAGAGAAGCGCAATTCGCCCGCGGGATTGAGTGCGTCGGCTGCAATCTCCATCTCCTTGGTGCTGAAGGCACGGTCGAGCCAAGGGCAAGATGCAGCGAGCGCAAGGGCTTCTACTGTTGTGAGCCGCGCATGCTCAATCGTTTGTCGAGTCGCGACAGGAGCTACTGGGCGGGCTGATGGCGATGCCCTGTTGGCGAGCCTTACCTCTACGTTGACGCCTCCCGGATCTGCATTTGTGTAACACCATGCGTACCGCCACGACGGGTCGTTTTCGCTCTCATAGTGATGCCCCGCTGTAACCGACCACACTCGGCCGGCGAGGCTGACATCCTTCCGCGCGAACCTGGTGAAATTCTTCGTAATCAGATCCTTCGAGGGCGCATCGGGTGACGCCTGCGCCTTAGGTTCCACTTGAACAGGCGCTTGTGATAGAGGCTCAGACTGCCGCGCTGGCGGTAGCGTTGGCTCGCCGGCTATAGGTGGCAGATGCTCAACGGTGCGCTCGGTCGCTCCGTCCTGCCGCGCTAGGTGAATTCCTAATCCGGCGCCTATCGCGACGATTGCGACTGCGAAACCTGTAGCCAAACGCCTCATTGAGGACGCCCGGGCGGTTCGCTCGAGTGCCTCGGCTCGGGCTTGTACCACCGGTATGGTGGCCCGCTGCACGACATGTTCGACCGCCCTCTCAAGGAGAGCCGTATTATGCCGCACTTGCACTTCGCGGCTCCCGGAACTTGGCTTGAACGAGATCGGCTATTTCCGCGGGAAGGTCTTTCTGAAGCGTTCTCCTGACCACCTCTGGATCATCGGTCAGGATCGGAACGTACAGTATCTCCTTGATGACCTTCTCGACTGGCACCTCGACTAGTTTTTCAACCTCGCGGTCCACAGGGACTTCAATCCTCACCTCGACCTTTCGAGTCCGTCTCCAGCGCCACATTATGAGCCACCGACGCAGATAGTCAGACAGTGGCCGTTTGCTCTCCTGATCACGTACTTCCGCGGTTCGCTGTAGACCGAGGGCGACAATAGCCGTGAGGGGACCAGCGAGGGCCGCCAACGCCCCTAGCGACCCAAACCAGATCAAGGCAATAAAGTCAGCCTCCGCCTGATCTACGGCTTCTGGCGGCTTACCATAAATGCGCGACGCGAGCCGCCGGACCTGATCGCCTCGGGCAACTCCGACCCGCTCTCTTTCGATCGAGAGGAGCGTACCTGATAGATCAGCCTCCTGTTTCCTGAAGTCTTCGATCCGGGAGGCAGTCTGAAGTTGCTGCCTCTGCGCAAGTTCGAGTTGGTCCGTTGTGACCACCCGCCTTTGCTGCCAGGAACGCTCTAGCTCGCGAAGCTCCTGTTCGATCGCTAATCGCCTGTTCTGAAGCTCAGAACGGGCCAGCTTCTCCGCCTCGCTCTCATTAGCTTCCAGAGCAAGCTGCTGTGAGCGGATGTTACGCTGGTCAGCCTCCAGCCTCTGAACTTCTGGTGCGAAGCGATCCATTATGGTGGGCTGGGGATTTCGGAGCCGAGCTAGCTCATCCTCAAAGCGGCGAACCGAGTTGAAGTCGCTCGTCCGTCGAGCCTCCTCAATCCTTCTCACGTAGCTGTCTCGCTGTCGTTCAAAGGGTAGCATCACAGTGGCAAGTTCGGTCTCCCTTCGGTCGATCGTCTGCTTCAGCTCCGCCTCCTTAAGCGCAAGCTGTCGCTGCAAGGACGCGACCTGCGGGTTTTGGAGCCTGAGGCGATCGATCTGCGATTGAACCTGCTCAATCTCGCTCCGCTTTCTGACAGTGTCAGCGTCCGCCATGGCGTTGATCCGATCGAACTCCGCTTGAGTATCAGCCACATGGTTCAGTTGTGCGCCTTGTGCGATAGCGTTCCGAACACGTTGGAGGTCGGCGGCAGTCGTATCCCTGCGGGCCTGGATCTCCTCGTATCTCAATCCACGCAGGGTCGAGGCACGCTCCAGTCCGAGGAAGACGGTCTCGAAGGTGATCAATGCAAGTAAGCCGAGACAAATAGTAAGAACCGGCTTCCAAAGCCAGCTGACCGAGAAAAGAAGAGTCGCGATGGGGATTTTAATCAACTCTGCAAGGGCAACCATCAAGAATGGCGCACTGGCCAAAGCCAGATCTACGCTGCTGATCGATTCATCCGACCCATGACTGCTGGCGTATGCTTGGTAGCCTAGGACCAAGCCCGTCGCGAGGCCAATCGATGCGGCAACTATTTCTAGCGCCCACGCGACCCTGTAGGTCCACTGCCCGTAAACGGCTAATTTCGCGTTGAAAGCTGTGGCCATAACGGGCGCTGTCCAGGTGTTCTTAATCTGATCTTAAGTAAGCGTAGCATTACGGGCGCGCGCTGTCGTGGGACCGCGATGCGATCCGAGGTAGCGATTGGAAACGTGCTTAAAGGTATTCGGAGCACTGCCGAAAGCGGAGGGGTGCCTCGGGCCACTGTCGCGGTGTTTAGGGCCGGATAAAGCCCCGAATTGGTCTGGTCAGTGTGACCACAAATCTCGCGCTCTGCTTTCGGTCGCGATGCCGAGTGACCCCGTCGCGGTTACGCCCACGACTCAAGGGCTACTAGAGCCAGCATAAGGAGCGCAGGTGGGGTAAGAGATAGGGAAGCTAGGCTCTGCGCACCGAAAAAGGAGGCGCTTTCAATAACCTACTAGATGCCAATGGCGGAGGGAGAGGGATTCGAACCCTCGATACGGTTTCCCGTATACACACTTTCCAGGCGTGCGCCTTCAACCACTCGGCCACCCCTCCTGCACGGTCCCGTGGGTCCGCTGAGCCCCGGGCGTCGCAGCGGGGCTGCTCGGCGGGGCCGGTCCGCGTCAGCGACGCGGAAGGCGGTCGTTTAATGCCAAAAGCGGGCGCAGCGCAAGCAGGATGTCTTGTGAGGGGGCGCGGCGCCGCTTAGGGTCCGGGCGGGCCGGACGGGGCCTTGCGGCGCGAGGGCGGGTGATGCGGTTTTTGTTGCGTGTTCTGGGGCTGTGCCTTCTGGCGGCCGGTTTCGTCGGGCTCGTGATCGATGCCACCAAGTCCATCGTCAACAGCCAAGTCATGCTCACGCCCCTCGGCGAACTCGCCTTCCTGCTGTTCCCCCGGCAGTTCCCGATCCTGGAGCCCGCCGTAACGCGCCACGTCCACCCGTTCCTGTGGGATCCGATCCTCCTCAACTTCTTCCTTCTGCCGGCCGCCGTGGTGGGCTTCGTCCTCGGCGCCGTGCTGCTCTGGCTCGGACAGAAGCCGCCGGAGCCCATCGGCTACCAGCTCGAGCCCTGATCGACCTCTCACGGCATGGTGAGGGCGCGGTCCCCCTCCCGCCGAGCGCCGGGCGCGCCTACATAAGGCGCAGCAAAGGAAGCTCCCATGCTGTTCAGCCGCAAGCCCCTCGTCATTCCTAGCGCCGCCGATGCGCTGCCGGGCCGCCCGCACGCCATCCCCACCGCCGAGCGCCACTTCGTCAACGGGCGCCCACTGAAAGGGCCCTATCCGGAGGGCCTGGAATCGGCCGTGTTCGGGCTCGGCTGTTTCTGGGGCGCCGAGCGCAAGTTCTGGCAGATGGGCGAGGGCATCCACGTGACGGCGGCCGGCTACGCCGCCGGCACGACGCCCAACCCCACCTACGAGGAGGTTTGCTCCGGGCTTACCGGCCACAACGAGGTGGTGCTCGTCGTGTTTGACCCGGCGGCCCTGTCCTACGAGGCCCTGCTCAAGACCTTCTGGGAGAGCCACGACCCGACCCAGGGCATGCGCCAGGGCAACGACGTCGGCACGCAGTACCGGTCCGGCATCTACGTGACGAGCCCGGAGCAGCGCGCGGCGGCCGAGGCCTCGAAGCGCGCCTACGGCGAGGTGCTGGCGACCCGGGGCTACGGCCCGGTGACCACCGAGATCCTGGACCTCGGCCCGTTCTACTTCGCCGAGGACTATCACCAGCAATATCTCGCCAAGAACCCCGGCGGCTATTGCGGCCTCGGCGGCACGGGCGTGTCGTGCCCCATCGGCACGGGCGTCGCCGCCTAGCGGATCGACAAGGCCGCGCTTCTTGCCGCCCGCCCCGGGCCGTGGCATCCACGGGCCGGGGGATCTCATCATGGCTGAGCGGGCACTCGAGCGTTTTCTCTTCGCGAGCCGGTGGCTCCTGGCGCCCTTCTACGTGGGCCTCGTCTTCGCCCTCGTGGTGCTCCTGTTCAAGGCCCTGCAGGAGCTCGTCCACTTCATCGCCGGGGCGCTCACGGCGAGCGAAGCCGACATCATCCTCGGCGTGCTGACGCTCATCGATCTCACCCTCATGGGGTCGCTCATCATCATCGTGATCTTCTCGGGCTACGAGAACTTCGTTTCGAAGATCGACGCGGGGAGCCACAAGGACTGGCCCGCCTGGATGGGCAAGATCGACTTCACGGGCCTGAAGCTGAAGCTCCTGTCCTCCATCGTGGCGATCTCGGCGATTCAGGTCCTGAAGGCCTTCATGGACCTGAAGAACATCAGCGACCGGGAACTGACCTGGTACGTGGTGATCCACCTCGTCTTCGTCGGATCCGGCGTGGTGCTCGCGCTCACCGACCGCATCGCGGATGGCGGCTCGTCCGCCGCCAAGGCACCGGACCGCGGCGGCGCTTGATTCCTACTGCGCGACCAGCACCTTGCGGCACTCCGCCGGCAGCTGCGCCACGGTCATGGGAGGACGCGGCGGGCTCGGGGCCGGGTTCAGCATCTGCGGCGTGAACCAGGCGTCGAGCTCCGGCCCGCAGCCGTCGCCGCGCGGCACCGGATCCTGATCCTGGCAGGCCTCCTCGCCCGCCGGGCAGGAGAGGCGGATGTGGAAGTGGTAGTTGTGGCCGAACATCGGCCGCACCTTCGACAGCCAGCCCCGGTCGGCTCCCGCGTCCCGGCAGAGCGCCCGCTTGATCGCCGGGTTCACGAAGATGCGGGCCACCTGCGGCTCCTTCGACACGGCGCGCAAGAGCTGCTGGTGCTGGGTGGTCCAAGCCTGCGGGTCGATGTCGAGCCGGTCCTCGCGCACCACGTTCGTGGCCGACATCTCCTCGCGCTCCCGGCGCGACAGGCGCCGGTCCGGCATGGGCGTCAGCCACACATCCGCGTCGAGGCCGAGCTGGTGCGAGGCATGGCCCGTGAGCATGGGCCCGCCCCGGGGCTGTGAGATGTCGCCGACGAGGAGGCCGGGCCAGCCGTTGATGGCCGGCACGCGCTGCGACAGGCGCTCCAGGAACGCGACGAGGTCCGGGTGGCCCCAGTTGCGGTTGCGCGAGAGCCGCATGACCTGCCATGTGCTGCCGTCCACCGGCAGGGCCTGCGCCCCCGCCACACACCCCTTGGCGTAGGAGCCGATCGCCCGCGCCGCGAGGGGTGCGGCCGTGCTCTTGCGGCCGAAGAGTTCCTTGGCCGGGGTCGCCGGATCGTTCGGATTGGCGAGCGGCGGCAGGGGTTTCGGGTCCAGGGTGCCCCGGTCCTGCGCGAGGGCCGGAGAGGCTGCGAGGGCAACAAGGCTAAGGGCAAGAGCGGTGAGGGTGCGCATGGCCGGCAGGCTAGCGCGGGCCGTGCCGCAAGGGAACCGATGCCGGCCCGCGTCGGGGCGTCTCAGGGCGGGAGGCCCGGCTGGGGCGCCGGGCCTCGTCAAGGTCAGTGGCGCGGCTGCACTCGGCCCTCATAAGGCTCGTGGCGGGGACGATAGCCCGGACCCATGGTCTTGTGGTCGTGGCCGTTGCCGGCCTGGCGCGTCACCGTCTCGGGCCGCCGCGAGGGCGAGTAGGTGCGGGGCGTGAGGCGCTTCGACGTCGCGGCGCTGCGCGGCATCAGGAACGCCGTCACGGCCGCCGCAAGGCCCGCCAGCACGGTTGCGGTGGCGATGGGGTGCATCTGCGCCGTGAGGAACAGGCTCGTCTTGCGGGGCTCGCCCGGCAGCGAGGAGTATTCGTCCCCGTCCTGGCGCGCCCGGTAGAGGTTGTCGCGCATCTGCGGGCGCTCGGGGTTCTTCGTCGTCTGGGACGAGTAGCCGGTCAGCTCCATGGCCTTGTCGGTGAGCCGGGGCGCAACGGTGCCCATGGCGCCGATCACCCAGCCGCCGAAGCCCACCGTGAGCTCGCGCTTCTGGTTCTCCGCCGCGAACACGATGGCCTTGGCCACGAGGTGCGGATCGTAGGAGGGCGGCGGGACGGCGGGAGCGTCCTCCATGAAGTTGCGGGCATGTTCGGGATAGGGCGTGTCGATGCCCGACGGCTTGATGAGCGTGACGGAGATCGCCGTGCCCTCGCGCTCCAGCTCCATCCGCAGACCGTCCGTGAAGCCCTTCACGGCGTGCTTGGAGGCGGAGTACTGGGTCTGCAGGATCATGGCCCGTTCCGACAGGACGCTGCCCACGTTGATGATTGCACCGCCGCCGCGGCGGCGCAACTGCTCGGCCGCGAGGAGCGAGCCGTTGACGAAGCCCCAGTAGTTCACCTCGAAGAGCCGGCGCTGGTCCTCAAGCGGGATCTGCTTCAGCTCGCCGTAGAACGTGACGGCGGCGTTGTTCACCCAGGTGTCGAATCCGCCGAAGGTCTCGACCGCCGTGCGGGCGACCTTCTCAAGGTCCTCGCGGCGGCCCGTGTCGGCCGGCACCGCGACGGCCCGCGTGCCGCGGGCGGACAATTCGTTGGCGATGTCGGTGAGGGTCTCGTCGTTGCGGGCAACGAGCACGAGGCCCCGCGCGCCGCGCTCGGCGAACAGCCGGGCTGTCGCAAGCCCGATCCCGCTCGACGCACCCGTGATCACGACGACCTGCTCTTCGACCGGCTTCAGGCGAACGGTCATGGTTGTCTCCTCATCAATGGACGGATCCGGGACCAACGCCAAGGCTGAACAGACGTTCCGGCCCGTCCGGCGCGGCGCGCCACCAAACCGCACCTTGACCGGAACCGCCTTTTCCAAGCGAGCGTTGGCTTTGCGCCTCACAGCGAATGGGAGCGAGACAATGCAACAGACCACACAGGCGAGCGGCGACGTTCGCGAGACCCAGAGCCTCATCGCCAGCGACAAGGTCGAGGGCACCCCCGTGCGCCGCACGGACGGCGAGAAGATCGGCACCATCGAGCGCGTGATGATCGAGAAGCGGTCGGGCCGCGTCGCCTACGCCGTCATGAGCTTCGGCGGCTTCATGGGCCTCGGCGAGGAATACTACACGCTGCCCTGGGGCGTGCTGAAGTACAATACGGGGCTCGACGCCTACGAGCTCAACCTCAACGAAGACCAGCTGCGCGGGGCGCCGCGCCGCACGGCCGAGGGGCAGGATGCCTCCTACGACCGCGAGTGGGAGGAGCACGTCCACCGCTACTACAATGCGACGCCCTACTGGGGCGAATCCGACCCGATGAGCACCGGCCGCTGACGGCGGCAGCCCGACCCGCAGGTCCCCGAAACGGCAATCGCCCGGCTTGCGCCGGGCGATTTTTCATTTTCATGATGCCTCGAAATCCGGGCCGGGCTCTCACGAAAGAGGCCCGCCGCCGGCGGGCCTCACTTCTTGGTCGACTTCTTAGCGCTCGACTTCTTCGTCGAGGAGGTCTTGCTCGACGCAGCAGCGGCGCGCTTGGCGGGAGCCTTCTTGGCGGCCGTCTTCTTGGCAGCCGTCTTCGTGGTGCCGCGAGCGGTTGAGCGAGCTGCGGTCTTTTTCGCAGCGGCCGGCTTCTTGGCAGCCGCCGGCTTCTTGGCGGCGGTCTTCTTGGCGGCGGCGGGCTTCTTCGCAGCCGACTTCTTGGCGGCGCTCTTCGCCGAGGTCTTGGCCGCCGACTTCTTGGCGGTGGTCTTCTTCGCAGCCGACTTGCGGCTCGACGAAGCGGACGAGCTGGAGCCGGAGCTCGCGCTCATCGTGTGGTTCTTATCGTCTGATGGCATATCAGCCTCCTTCAAGAGCCTTCGCGCAACAACCGTCACGCTTGATCAAGGCAACGTCGTTATATCAAGCGAGTTCCGATTAACGGACAGTGTAGAAAGTAGTGCGCGCACGATTTCTGTGGATACTTTCAACACGAGACGTGCGTTGGCTTTCATCGCACATGCGCGAGATGCGCCGCGCGGGCTTCGCGTCGACGCCGATCTCGCACCGGCGAACATGCGTGCGCGGGTTGCTTGCGGTCTCACGCAATCGCGAAGATGACGTGCGAGAAAGCCTCTATGATGGGCGCGTCGCAACACCCTCATCAGGGAGCATCGTCATGAACCGCGCACCACTCATCGCCCTCGCGGCCGTCGCGATCACGGCCGGCGGCCACGCCCTCGCGCATCACGGATGGGGCAGCTATGACGCCTCGAAGGTGATGACCATCGCGACCACCGTCGACCGCGTCGAATGGCAGAATCCGCACGTGCACATCATGGCCAATCACGAGGGCGGGCCCTGGGAGCTCGTGCTGGCGCCGCCCTTCCGCATGGACGCGCGCGGCCTCAAGCCCGACATGATCAAAGCCGGCACCGCGGTGCGGGTGGAGGGCTATCCCTCGACGCGGGTTGAGCGCGAGCTCAGGGCCGAGCGCATCGTCGTCGACGGCAAGACCTTCGAGCTTCGTTGATGCTGGAGGCTTACACCGAGGCCCTGAACGCGCTGGAGCAGTCGGGCCTCGGCCATCTCGCCCGTCATTCGGCCTACGCGTTCACGATCGCCAACGTGCTTCACGTGCTGGGCTCGGGGCTCCTCGTCGGCGCCATCGCGGTCTTCGACGTGAGCCTCATTGCCCGGCGCTTCGAGGACGCGGCACGGATCGGCCGTTTCGCCCTGCCCCTCGCGGCGGGTGGGCTGGCGCTCCAGGTGCCGACGGGCTTCGTGCTCCTCGCCGCAGAGGCGAGGGCGCTCGGCGTCAATCCGGCCTTCTACGCGAAGGCCGGCTTCATCGCCCTGGGGCTCGCGAACGTGGCGCTCTTCCATGCGCGCTTCGGCGCTTCGGTCCGGGCGGGCCTCGTTCATGCGGGAGCGCGCTCCCTCGCGTTCGTATCCCTCGGCGCGTGGGTCCTCGCCCTCGCGGCAGGCCGGATGATCGCCTACCTGTGAGGGCCGGGAGGCAGGCGGCGCTGCCTCCCGCGGTCTCGCGCTCGAGCCCTTCACGGATCGCGCCGAGCGGGGTAAGCCCTGCCTCCCATCCGCGAGCCCGCCGTGACCCACCGCAAGATCCTCGTGGTCGTCCTCTGGATGACTGGCGCCCTCATCTCCTTCTCCGCCACGGCGATCGCCGTGCGCGGGCTCAGCGCCGCATTTTCGGTCGCGGAGACGCTGGCGTTCCGGAATGCGGCGGGCATCGCGATCCTGGCGGCGCTCGCCCTCGCGCGACCCTCCCTACGGCCCGACATCGCGCCGCGCCGCATCCCTCTGCACCTCGCCCGCAACGTGGTGCATTTTGCCGCGACCTATGCCTGGACCCTCGGCGTCACGCTCCTGCCGCTCGCCACCGTCTTCGCGCTCGAATTCACGACGCCCGCCTGGGTCGCGCTGCTCGCGGTCCTGCTCCTGCGCGAAACCATGACGACGCCGCGCCTCGTCGCCATCGTCCTCGGCTTCCTCGGCGTGCTCGTCATCCAGCGGCCCGGCCTTGCGACCTTCGAGGCGTCGAGCCTCGTCGTTCTCTTCTCGGCCTTGGGTTTCGCCCTCACGGCCATCGCGACGAAGAAGCTCGTCGCGACGGAGAGCACCTTCGCGATCCTGTTCATGATGAACCTCATGCAGCTGCCCATGAACCTCGTTCTCACCGGCGAGGCGTTCTGGCTCAAGCTCGGGCCGGAGCACCTCTCGCCGCTCGCCGTGATCTGCGTCAGCGGCCTCACCTCCCACTGGTGCCTCACCAACGCCTACCGCAACGGCGACGCCATCATGGTGGTGCCCCTCGACTTCCTGCGCATCCCGCTCATCGCCCTCGTGGGCTGGCATCTGTACGGCGAGGCCCTCGATCCCTTCGTGCTCGCCGGCAGCCTGGTCATCATCGCCGGCATCCTCTGGAACCTGCGCGCGGAGGGGCGCGCGGCTCCCGCGCCGCTGAGGGCCGCATGAGCTGGTCGCCGCAACAGGATGCCGCCCTCAAGGCCGTCGCCGACTGGCTGCGGCGCGGCGACCGACCGCTCTTCCGGCTCTTCGGCTATGCGGGCACGGGCAAGACCACGCTCGCCCGCCACATCGCGGAAGCCGTCGACGGCGACGTCACGTTCGGCGCCTATACGGGCAAGGCCGCCCTCGTACTGCGCTCGAAGGGCTGCGAGGGTGCCTCCACGATCCATTCCATGATCTATCGCTCGCGGGAGGGCGACGAGAACGGTCCGCAATTCGTCCTCAACCGGCAGAGCGCGGCCGCCAAGTCCAGCCTCATCGTCATCGACGAATGCTCCATGGTGGACGAGGAGCTCGGGCGCGACCTTCTCTCCTTCGGCCGCCCGGTGCTGGTGCTCGGCGATCCCGCCCAACTGCCGCCCGTGAAGGGCGGGGGCTTCTTCACGGAGGCCGAGCCCGACGTCATGCTCACGGAGGTGCACCGGCAGGCGCGCGACAATCCCATCGTGGACTTGTCGCTCAAGGTCCGCGAGGGCGCGCGGCTCGAGCCCGGCACCTACGGCAGGAGCCGCGTCATCCGCCGGCGGGAGATCGATGCGGCGGCGGTGATGAAGGCCGATCAGGTTCTCGTAGGCCTCAACAAGACGCGGCGCCTCTACAACAACCGCATCCGCGAACTGAACGGCTTCCGCGATCCCATGCCGGCCGCGGGCGAGAAGCTCGTATGCCTCAGGAACGACAAGACGAAGGGATTGCTCAACGGCGGCACCTGGCAGATCCAGTCGATGCGCAGCATCCGCAACGATTACCTGCGCATGGACGTGGTGCCGGACGACGACGTGCGCCGGAAAGCGGCCGAGGTCTCGGTGCACAAGTCCTTCTTCGAGGGCACCGAGGAGGATCTGCCTTTCGTGCTGCGCCGCGAGTCGGACGAGTTCACGTATGGTTACGCGCTCACCGTCCACAAGGCGCAGGGCTCGCAATGGGACGACCTCGTGCTGTTCGACGAGTCTTATGCTTTCCGCGAGCATCGCAGCCGCTGGCTCTACACCGCGCTCACCCGCGCGGCCGAGCGGGTAACGGTCGTCGTCTGAGGCGGGCGGGCCGGCGAAGAGCACCGGCCCGCCTGCAGGATCGTCACGCCGCGAGCGCCGCCGAGCGCCTCAGGCCGACGATCTGCAATTCGGCATAAAGAGCGACGACCGCGCCCTGCGCGATCACGAAGACGATGCCGGCCGGGGTCGGGTCGACCCAGCCCGTGAGGAGCAGGAGGGCGCTCTCGACGGCCCAGAGCGCATTGGCGCCGATGACCGCCCAGACCGCCGCCCGCGGCACGCTCTCCCGGGTGGCGAGGACGGCGAGGCAGGCGACGAAGGGCAGGAGGACGAGGCCGGCTCCGCGCAGCAGGGCTGCGGGAAGCCCGAGCAGGCCTTCGAGGAAACCGGCCGCCGCGATCATCAGCACGGCGCAGGCCGCGCTCGTCACGGCGTCGGCCAGGAGGGCCTGGCGGAGGAAGGGGGCGGGCTGGATGGTCTTCATGGGGATGCTCCCGGGTTGCTGACGGTCCCGAGCCTCCTCCCGCCGCGGCGCGCCGTCGATTACCTCGAAGGTCATGGAAGAGCGCGCCGCCGCCGGGTTATGGTCCGTCCATGCCGCAGACCGCATCTACCATCGGCGACCACCTCCGCACGTGGCGGCAGCGCCGGCGCCTGAGCCAGCTCGATCTTGCCCTCGATGCCGAGATCTCGACCCGCCATCTGAGTTTCGTCGAGACCGGCCGCGCCCAGCCGAGCCGCGACATGGTCCTGCGCCTCGCCGAGCGCCTGGAGGTCCCCTTGCGCGAGCGCAACCGCCTTCTCGTCGCCGCCGGTTTCGCCCCGGTCTTCTCCGAGCGCTCCCTTGACGATCCGGCGATGCAGGCGGCGCGCCAGGCGGTGGACCTCGTGCTCAAGGGCCACGAGCCCTACCCCGCAATCGCGGTCGACCGGCACTGGACGCTCGTTTCGGCGAACGGGGCCGCGGGAGCCCTGTTGGCGGGCGCCGCGCCCGCGCTCCTTAGGCCGCCCGTCAACGTGCTGCGATTGAGCCTTCATCCGGCGGGGCTCAGCGGGCGCATCGTCAACCTGGCGGAGTGGCGGGCCCACATCCTTCACCGTTTGCGGGCGCAGGTGGAGGCGACCGCCGATCCCGTGCTCGACGCGCTTCTGCAGGAGCTGAAGGGAATGCCGGCGCCGCGGGCCGAGCCCGGCGCGGAGCATCGCCACGCCGGCGTCTTCGTGCCGCTGCGCCTGCGCGCTAGCGACAGGGTGCTGTCCTTCGTGTCGACCACGACCGTGTTCGGCACGCCCGTCGACATCACCTTGTCGGAGCTGGCCGTCGAGGCGTTCTTTCCCGCCGATGCCGAAACCGCGCAGGCCCTGCAGAAGGGCCCGTGACGTTGCCGATGCAATCGAGGCGGGCGACCCATCAATGAAGGTAGGCGCGCTGCTCCTCGCGCATCGCGCGGTTCGCCTGCGAACGCTCCTTCAGCTCCCAGGCCGTGCGGTCCGAGACCTCGCCGCGGCGGCGAAGCGCCACCGCCGCGAGGCCGATCCCGACCACGCCCGCGATGGTGGCGAACACGGTGCCGCTCGAGAGCCCGTAGCGCTCCGGCACCACCGCCTTCGGGACGTGCCAGCGCTGGGCAATGGCGCCCGCCACCTGCTCGCGCTCGAAGGCCCGGCGCAGCGCGTCGGCATGGGGCACGAGCGTCCGGCGCGCCACCGTGAAGGCGCCGTGCTGCTGGAGCGTGAAGTAGTGGTTCAGCGCGAAGATGAGGGCCCGGTAGCGCCGCGTCCAGGCCTGGGTATCCTGCACCTTCACGTCATGCAGGTCGGCCATGAAGCGGCGGATCTCGGCATGCTCGTGCTCGAGTTCCGCCACGTGGCCCTGCGTGCGTTCGTCCTTGGCGAGCGCCGGATGGATCGCCGCCTCCATGGCTTCGAGGTAGCGCTCCACCTCGGCCTCGAGTTCGCGGCACAAAGCCTTGCGGGCCCGCACGTCGCCCGTGCGGGCGGCCTCGGCGATCTCGCGGGTGATGTCGCCGATATCGCCGCGGTAGATGTCGATGAGCGTGAAGAGATCCATCGCCGCCGCTCCTATTTGGCCTGGGCCCAGGTGACCTGCGCGCCGAAGAGCGGCACGGTCGAGACCGCCATCTTGGCGCTGCCCTCCTGGATGCGCCGGGAATGCGCCACGTAGATGAGGGTGTTGTTCGGCTTGTCGAAGATGCGCCGCACCACGAGGGATTTGAACACGAGGCTCAGGCCCTCGCGGAACACCTCCTCGCCGTTGAGATCCTGCTCGATCTGGCCCACTGTGATGGGGCCGGTCTGGCGGCAGGCGATGGAGGAGTTCGACGGGTCCTCGAACCAGTTGCCCTGCCGCAGCCGGTCGATGATGCCGCGCTCGAAATAGGTGAGGTGGCAGGTGACGCCCTGCACCTTGGGATCCGGGACCGCCTCGACGATGATGTCGTTGCCGGTCCAGTCGGTGGCGATCTTGCCCACCTGCTGGGCTGAGGCCGGCGCCGCGAACAGGGCGGCGGCCAGGAAGGCGAGGGTGCGAACCATGGAACTCTCCAGTCAAGGCGCACCCGGTCAACGGGGGCAACCGGCGGCGCGTTCCTCTATATAAGGAGTGCCGCGCCGCCGCTGGAGTCCGAGTCTCGATCAGGCCGAGGCGGTGTCGTCCTCGTCCTCTTCGTCGACCTCGTCGACTTCGACGAGGAACACGATGTCGATCGGCTCGTCGTCGTCGTCCGTCTCGTCGTCACCCTCCTCGTCCTCGAACTCCTCGTCGTTGAGTGCGTCCTCGAAGGAGACCTGCTCGTCCTCCGTGGCGGGGCGGATCTTGAGGGGAGCCTTGCCGTCCCAGAGGGGTTCGCCGTCGGCGGTGAGCGTCTTGAGATCGTCCTTGAACTCGTCGCTCTCCAGGAGCTCCCGCGCCTGCTCCTCATCCGCATTGGTGACGACAATCGCCGTCCCGTTGATCTCGAGGGTGAACATGGCAGTCCTTTCTGTGCGTAGGGATTTCGTCGGATAACGCGGCAGGCTGCGTTTGGATCACGCAGCCGGCGCGATCGGCAGGGCCGTTTCGCCCCGCTGCGCGACTTCCCCTAGCACAGCCCCGGCCTCTGCGACAGGGCGCCGCCCTCCCGCGAAGCGCACGAGCGCGTCGACCCGCTCCTCAATGGTGGGATGGGTCGCGAAGAGGTCGGCGAAGCCCTGGCGCGGGTTGTCGACGCACATCTCCATGATCCCGGACGGCACGCCGTCGAGCTCGCCCCGGCCCTTGATCTTGAGCAGCGCCGAGATCAGCGCATCGGGCTTCTTGGTAAGCTCCACCGCCCCCGCATCGGCCAGGAACTCGCGGGAGCGCATGAGCGCGAAGCGGATCACGAGGGAGAGGAACCACGCGGCGCCGAGTGCCGCGAGCGCGATGAGGATCGCCCCGAGGGCGGCCCCGCCGCCGCCCTTGCGCTTGCCGTTGCTGCCGGAGCCCGCCTCGGAGAGGCGCACGTGGCGCAGACCCCGGAACACGAGTTCCGCCACGAAGGAGATCACGCCCGCCACCACGACCGCGATCACCACCATGCGCACGTCGTCGTTGCGGATATGGGTGAGTTCGTGGGCCAGCACCGCCTCGACCTCGTCCTCGTCGAGGGCGTCGAGGAGGCCGCGCGTTAGGGTGATGGCGTATTGCTCGGGATCGAGGCCCGTCGCGAAGGCGTTGACCGCCGTGCTCTCCATCACGCGAAGTTTCGGCACGGCGAGGCCGCGGGAGATGCAGAGCGCCTCCAACATGCCGTAGAGCCGGGGCTCGTCCGTCCGCGTCAGGCCCTCGGACCCGGTGACGAGATCAATGAGCGTCTGGTGGAACCAGTAGGACAGGGCGACCCAGGCGAGGGTGCCGAGGGTCGCGGCCGGCAGCCACCACAGGCAGTCGCGCAAAGCCGCGACGAGGTAGCCTTCAAGCGACAGGGGAGCGTCGGCGGGCAGGCCCCACCACACGCGGGCGAGGAGCGCCACCGCATAGGTGATGAGGTAGACGAGGAAGAGGAGGCCCGCGACGAGCGCCACCGACCGGCGCCGGTTGCTCCGGATATGGGTATAAAGGCCGAAGGCAGGCAGCACGGGTCGGTCAGAACTTCACTTGCGGCGCCACGTCGAGGCGCTGGCGCTCGCTCTCGCCGAGGTCGAAGAACTCCCGCTGGGTGAAGCCGAGGGCGGAGGAAAAGAGGACGGCGGGGAAGGATTGCAGGGAGGCGTTATACTCCTGCACGGCGTTGTTGAAGAAGCGTCGCGCCGCCGCGAGGTTGTCCTCGGTTTCGGCGAGGTCCGTCTGGAGCTGGCGGAAGTTCTCGTCGGCCTTGAGGTCCGGATAGGCCTCCGCCAGCGCCATGAGGCGCCCGATGGAGCCGCTGAGCGTCGCCTCGGCGCCCGCCTGCGCGCCCGTGCCCTTGGCGGTGATCGCCTCGTTGCGCGCCTTCACGACCGCATCGAAGGTGCCGCGCTCGTGGGCCGCATAGGCCTTCACGGTCTCGACGAGGTTCGGGATGAGATCGTGGCGCTGCTTGAGCTGCACGTCCACGTCCGCATAGGCTTGGCCGACCCGCGCCCTGAGGCCGACGAGGCCGTTATAGACGCCAATGAGGTAGAGGATGAGGGCGCCGAGCGCGCCGTAGCCGATCCATTCCATGCCGAACCTGTCCCCCCATTCGCGGCCGGGACCCTCGCACGGGCGGCAGCCGTGAACAAACCGACCTCACGCCGCACCCTTAAGCTTGCACGGTTAAGGATGGGTTGGCGTCGTGAACCGCCGGGCGCCGCAGCCGTTGTTCCGATACGCTTCAGGAGGAATTCCATGCTGCCACGCTTCGCGCTCGCCCTTTGTGCCGCGGCGCTCGCCACCCCTGCCGGCGCCCAAGGCGCGCCGGGCGGCGCACCTCTGGCCACGGTGCCGGAGGGGATGACCCGGGTGTCGGAGATGATCGGCACGGCGGTGACGGGCTCCGATATCCGGCGCCTTGGCAAGGTGAAGGACGTGGTGCTCGACCGCGAGGGACGGGCGGTGGCCCTCGTCCTCGGCTCGGGCGGCATGCTCGGCATCGGCGAGAAGGATGTGGCGGTGCCCTATGCGGGCATTCTCTGGAACTACGACGTCGGGCCGACCGACGGGCCGAGCTCCAGCAACACGGGCGGCACCGTCGCGGCGGGCGGCGGCCTCGAGGCCAAGCGCGCCGACGTCACGAGCCCGGGCGCCGAGAACGTCCAGGCGACGGGCACCGTTGGCGACCCGCAGCAGCCCGCCGAGGGCCTGCGTCCGCAGAACGCCACCACTCCCGTCACCGGCGGCGGCGCGCCCACGAGCGCCGTGCTGCCCCTGACCGAGACCGATCTGAAGAACGCGCCGGCCTTCCAGAGCCCCTGACGCGCCGTCGGGAGCGGGCGGGGCGGCGCTGTGGCCGTTTCGCCAGGGCGCACAGTTTTCTGCGCCTGCGACCTTGCCGCGGCTCGCGTTTTCGGGCCCCATGACTCATGACCCATAGGGCCTGACGGCGACTGATTTGGGGTGCGTCATGAATGTTCTGGTTTTAGCCTCGCGCAAGGGCGGCTCCGGCAAGAGCACCCTCGCGGCGCATCTGGCCTCCCAGATTGCCAAGCCCAACCGGCCGACGCTCCTCATCGACGCGGATCCTCAAGGCTCGCTCTCCCTCTGGCACGAACTGCGCGGCTGCGAGAACCCGGTGCTCCGCAAGGGCTCCCGCAACATGGCGGAGGTGGTGAAGGCCGCCGGCCGCGGCGGCTGCGAGTGGACCCTCATCGACACCCCGCCCAACGTCTCCGCCGCGGTCATCGAGGCCCTGCGCCTCGCCACCCTGGTGATCATCCCGGCCCGCCCCGGCCTCTTCGATCTCGCCGCCGTGCACGACACGATCGAGCTCTGCCGCGAGTTGAAGAAGCCGTTCTGCGTCGTCATGAACGGCGCTCCGCCGAAGCGCGGCGAGCGCGAGGCCACCGTGGTCAAGCAGGCCCGCGAGGGCCTCAACGACGACCTCATCCCGGTCTGGTCCGGCCAGATCACCCACCGGGCCGATTTCTCCCTCGCGCTCTCCCACGGCGAAGGCGCCAAGGAATACGATGCGGGCTCACAGGCCGCCGCCGAGATGGCGGCCCTCTGGTCCGCCGTCGACCGGTCCGTGAAGGCAATCAACAGCGCCTCGAAGGGCGCCAAGGGCATGCACAAGCTCGCTGCCTGAGCGGCGGCCGCAACTGACCCGTCCGGGGCTTGCAGGGCCCCGGCACCGTCACGATCTCTAATCAGAGCGACGCACCTCGCGAGCGCCGCCGAGCGCCGGGACCTCTTAGGGCGCTGGCCCGCGGCGGCGCCTCGGCGAGCGGCCGCGGCGTTGCGCCTACCGTAAGGCACCGGCGCTCGGCCGGGCAGCCCTGCGCGATCTCCCGTTCCTGACCGACGAAAGCCTCTCCCGTGTCCTCCTACGATGTCATCGTTCTCGGCGCCGGCGCCGCCGGCATGATGTGCGCCGTGGAGGCGGGCAAGCGCGGTCGGCGCGTGCTCGTGGTGGACCATGCGGCGGCGCCCGGCGAGAAGATCCGCATCTCGGGCGGCGGGCGGTGCAACTTCACCAACCGCCACGCCTCCCCGGCGCAGTTCCTGTCGGGCAATCCAGGCTTCTGCATCTCGGCCCTGCGGCGCTACACGGCGCAGGACTTCGTGAGGCTCGTTGAGCGCCACGGCATCGCCTATCACGAGAAGACCCTCGGCCAGCTCTTCTGCGACGGCTCGTCGAAGCAGATCGTCAACCTTTTCGCGGACGAGATGCGGGCGGCGGGCGTCGCCTTGAGGCTGCGCACCGGTTTCGAGCGGGTGGAGCGGGCCGGGGAGGGGTTCCGGGTCCAGCTCTCCGACGAAGCGGTTGAGGCCGCTTCGGTGGTCGTCGCCACCGGCGGCAAGTCGATCCCCAAGATGGGCGCCACGGGGGCCGGCTACGACATCGCGGCAGCCTTCGGGCTGCGCGTGACGGAGACCCGCCCGGGCCTCGTTCCCCTCACCCTCGATCCCGGCACCCTCGACCGCTTGAGGCCGCTTGCGGGCGTCGCCGTCGATGCGGCGAGCGTCCAGCACGGCAAGACGCGCTTTGCGGAGGCCATGCTGTTCACTCACCGGGGCCTCAGTGGCCCGGCGATGCTGCAGATCTCCTCCTACTGGCGGGAGGGGGACGAGATCACCGTGTCCATGCTGCCGGGCCTCGACCTCTTCGAGCGCCTGCGGGCCGCCCGCCGGGAGAACGGCCGCCAGGCGCTCCAGACGGCCCTCGCCGCCCACCTGCCGCGCCGTCTCGCCCAGGCCGTGGCGGAAGCGGAGCCCGGCCCGCCGAACCTCGCCGATTGCTCGGACAAGTACCTGAAGCGGATCGAGGCCGCCGTGAACGCCTGGCGCTTCAAGCCCGCGGGCTCGGAGGGCTACCGCACCGCCGAGGTGACGCTCGGCGGCGTCGACACCCGCGACCTCGACAGCCGCACTATGGCGGCGAAAGCCGTGCCGGGCCTCTACTTCGTCGGCGAGGTGGTGGACGTCACCGGCTGGCTCGGGGGCTACAATTTCCAGTGGGCCTGGTCGTCGGGCTGGTGCGCCGGGCAAGCGGCTTAGGCGCCCACCACCTCAACCCGCATCTTTTGGAGGCCCGTAGAGCGCGTCTCGAAGGAGGGTCCAGAACACGCGGGCAGCGCTTCCGCGAACCCCGACGGTGCCCCAGTCAGCCGGTCTTGCCCTTGATGTAGGGCTCCACCGGGCCCTTCAACTTCACGGTCATCGGGTTGCCGAAGCGGTCCTTGGCGGTGCCGACGCTGAGGCGCACCCAGCCTTCGCTCACGCAATATTCTTCGACATTGGTCTTCTCGGCGCCTTTGAAGCGGATGCCGATGCCCTGCTGAAGCAGCGCCTCGTCGTAGAAGGGGCTCTTCGGATCGGTGGAGAGGCGGTCGGGGAGGGTATCGGTCATGGCGGTGTCGGGGGTTCGGGTCAGCGGCGGCGGGCGTTGCCGTCCTTGATAGCATTCTCGACCTTGTCGAGCTTGCCCTCGATCTTGTCGAGTTTCACCAGGATCTGGTGGAGCATGTCCGGCGTCACGCGCACGTAGTCGAGGCTCTCGCGGGTCGCCTTCGCGGTGGCCTTGGCGGCCTCGACGAGCTCCCGCGTCTCCTCGCTCGAGGGCGGCGGGCTCGTTTGGGCGAGCGCTCCGGTGGCGAAGCTGAGGACGAGGGCGGCGAGGGCAAGGCGCATAGGGGTCTCCGTGATGGGCGCGCCAGCATCCTCAAGCGGAGCGGCAGGTCAACCCCGGAGCCGCCCCTATCATCCGGGGCGCCGCCAGGCGAGCCCGGAACCCATAACCACCAGCGCTGCAAAAGAGAGCGCACCAGCGCCCGAGCATACCTTGCAACGCCACGGTTATGGGTTCGGGGCTCCGCTCCGCGGCCTCGGAATGACAAGTGGGCATCGCCCTCACGAATCCATCTTGAGCGCCGCGATGAAGGCCTCCTGCGGGATCTCCACGCGGCCGAACTGGCGCATGCGTTTCTTGCCCTCCTTCTGCTTGTCGAGGAGCTTGCGCTTGCGGGAGGCGTCGCCGCCGTAGCACTTCGCCGTGACGTCCTTGCGCAGGGCCCGCACGGTCTCGCGGGCGATGATCTTGCCGCCGATGGCGGCCTGGATCGGGATCTGGAAGAGGTGCGGCGGGATGAGGTCTTTGAGCTTCTCGCACATGGCGCGCCCGCGGGCCTCCGCCCGGGTGCGGTGGACCAGCATGGAAAGGGCGTCCACGGGCTCCGCGTTCACGAGGATCGACATCTTCACGAGGTCGCCCTCCCGATACTCGGAGATGTGGTAGTCGAAGGAGGCGTAGCCCTTCGAGATGGATTTCAGCCGGTCGTAAAAGTCGAACACCACCTCGTTGAGGGGCAGGTCGTACACCACCATGGCGCGCTTGCCGACGTAGTTGAGGTCGATCTGCACGCCGCGCCGGTCCTGGCAGAGCTTCAGCACCGAGCCGAGATAATCGTCGGGGGTGAGGATCGTGGCGCGGATCCACGGCTCGTCGATGGCCTCGATCTTCATCACGTCCGGCATGTCGGCCGGGTTGTGCAGTTCCTTCACCGAGCCGTCCGTCATCTTGAGATGATAGACCACCGAGGGCGCCGTGGAGATGAGGTCGAGGTTGAACTCGCGTTCGAGCCGCTCCTGGATGATCTCGAGGTGGAGGAGCCCGAGGAACCCGCAGCGAAAGCCAAAACCCAGGGCCGCGGAGGTCTCCATCTCGTAAGAGAAGCTCGCGTCGTTGAGGCGCAGCTTGCCCATGGCGGCGCGCAGGTTCTCGAACTCCGCCGCGTCCACCGGAAAGAGGCCGCAGAACACCACCGGCTGCACCGGCTTGAAGCCCGGCAGCGCCGCGGCGGTGGGCTTTTTCTCTTCCGTGATTGTGTCGCCGACGCGGGTGTCGGCCACCTCCTTGATGGATCCCGTGAGGAAGCCGACCTCCCCGGGCCCGAGATCCGCCGCTTCCGTCATCTTGGGGCTGAACACGCCGATGCGGTCGACGCCGTAGGCCGCCCCCGTGCCCATCATCTTGATGGTCATGCCCTTCTTCAGCACACCGTCCACGACGCGCACCAGCACCACGACGCCAAGATACGCGTCGTACCAGGAATCGACGAGGAGGGCCTTCAGGGGCGCATTCGGGTCGCCCTTCGGGGGCGGGAGCTTCTTGACGATGGCCTCCAGCACGCCCTCGATATTGAGGCCGGTCTTGGCCGAGATCGGCACGGCGTCGGACGCATCGATGCCGATCACCTCCTCGATCTGCTCCTTCACCCGGTCGGGCTCAGCGGCGGGCAGGTCGATTTTGTTGAGAACCGGCACGATCTCGTGATTGGCGTCGATGGCCTGATAGACGTTGGCGAGAGTCTGCGCTTCGACGCCCTGCGAGGCATCCACGACGAGGAGCGAGCCCTCGCAGGCCGCGAGCGAGCGCGACACCTCGTAGGCGAAGTCCACGTGGCCGGGGGTGTCCATCAGGTTGAGGATGTAGGTCTCCCCGTCCTCCGCCTTGTATTCGAGGCGCACGGTCTGCGCCTTGATGGTGATCCCGCGCTCGCGCTCGATGTCCATGTTGTCGAGCACCTGCTCGGTCATCTCGCGCGCCGAGAGTGCCCCCGTGGTCTGGATCAGCCGGTCGGCGAGGGTGGATTTCCCGTGGTCGATATGGGCGACGATGGAAAAGTTGCGGATCTTGTCGAGGGGTGCGGTCATGGGAGGTCCGGAGCCGGGCGAGGTGTCGCCGCGCGGCGCGAGGGAGAAATCTTCGCGCGGCATAGCAGCGTGGGGCCGCCGCGCCAAGGGCAGGCGGTGTCGCGCTCCTCGCCCCCCCCCCCAGCCGCCGGCAACAAGCGCGCAGCAGCGCTCGCGTCGGCGCTGCCGCGCCTCACCGGAAAGGGCGAAGTCCCTTGACGACATCCATCATACGAGAAACACTGCTCCTAACATGGACGCCATCGACCAGCGCATCGCGCACCGCATCCGCACCGAGCGCCAGCGGCACGCCCTCACCCTCGAGGCGCTGGCCGAGCGCTCGGGTGTTTCCCGGGCCATGATCTCCCGCATCGAGCGGGCGGAGGCGAGCGCGACTGCGGCGCTCCTCGGCCGGCTCTGCGCTGGGCTCGGGATCAGCCTCGCGGCCCTGTTCGCGGACGACGCCAAGCCCCAGAGCCCCGTCTCCCGCGCCGCCGACCAGCCGGTCTGGCGCGATCCGGCCTCGGGCTACCTGCGCCGGGACGTGGCCCCGCGCGGCACGGGCTCGCCGGTCGAGATTGTGGACGTCACCTTCCCGCCCGGGGCCCGGGTCGCCTTCAAGTCCCCCTGGCTCGTGCGCGGCATAGACCAGCACGTCTGGGTGCTCGACGGCACCCTCGAACTGACCCTCGGCGCCACGCTCCACCGCCTCGAGACCGGCGACTGCGTGCATGTGCGCCTCGACGAGCCCATCGCCTATCGCAATCCCACCGACCGGGCCGTGCGCTACGCCGTGATCCTGACCCTGGAGAAGAGCCGTGCCTGAGACCCCGATCCGCACCCTCGGCGCGCGGGAGACCGAGGCGCGCCTCGCCGAACTCGGCCACATCCTGCACGACGCGGTGGAGCATGGCGCCTCCGTCAACTTCGTCGCGGGGTTCACGCAGGCCGAGGCGGAGGCGTTCTGGCGCGGCCAGCTCGCAGGGCTCGCCGCGGGCGACCGGGCGCTTCTCGTCGCCGAGGAGGGAGGGCGGCTCCTCGGCACGGTGATCGTCTTTTTCGCGCACCAGCCCAACGCGCCCCACCGGGCAGAGATCGGCAAGATGCTGGTCCATTCCGCGGCCCGGCGCCGGGGCCTCGGGCAGCGGCTTCTCGGCGCGGCGGAGGAGTTCGCCAGGGCCGCGGGGCGCACGCTCCTCGTCCTGGACACTCACACGGGCAGCGACGGCGAGCGCCTCTACCGGCGCTGCGGCTGGACCGAGGTGGGGCAGATCCCCGACCATTCGCTCACCACCGACGGCCACCTCGCCCCGACCACAATCTTCTATAAGCGCGTGGCGTGATGCGGCTCCGTGATGCCACCGGAGCGGACCTTCCCGCGATCCTCGCCATCCACAATCACCACATCGCGCATACGCTCGCGATCTGGCGCTACGAACTCGCCGATCTGGCCGAACGCCGCGCCTGGCTGGAGGAGCGGCGCGCGAAAGGCTATCCGGTCGTGGTCGTAGAGGAGAGCGGGGAGATGGTGGCCTACGGCTCCTACGGCCCTTTTCGCGCGGGCGAGGGCTATCACCGCACTGTCGAGAACTCGATCTACGTGCGCGAGGATCGCCAGCGTCGGGGTTATGCCCGCGCGCTCATGATGGCGCTCATCGAGCGCGCCCGCTCGGAGGGGCGTCACGTCATGGTCGCCGGAATCGGCCTGCCGAACGAGCCCTCCGTGAAGCTGCACGCGAGCCTCGGATTTCAGGAGGTCGGCACCATGCGCGAAATCGGCTGGAAGTTCGACCGGTGGCTCGATCTGTTGCTGATGCAGCGGAGCCTTTGAGGCGATCACCGAGCCCATTGGCGCTGGCGGAAACCGCGATCCTTGCCGACAGGGGCGCCACACCTGCCAAAAGGCGCCGTTCTCCCTCCCTTGGGGGGAGGGAAATGCTCGGTTGTGCTCGTCAGAGCGTGCGGGTTACCGCCCCTGCTCCAGGATGCGGCTCACCACCCGGGCGGTGTAGTCCACCATGGGCACGATACGCGCATAGTTGAGCCGCGTCGGCCCGATGACGCCGAGAACGCCTACGATCTTCTGGCTCCCGTCCCGGAATGGCGCCGCGATCATGGACGAGCCCGACATCGAGAACAGCTTGTTCTCCGAGCCGATGAAGATGCGCACGCCGTCGGCGCCCTCCGCCCGGGCGAGGAGGTCGATAACGTCCGTCTGCGTCTCGAGATCGGAAAAGAGGAGGCGGATGCGCTCGAGGTCCTCCGCCGCCCGCAGGTCCTCCAGGAGGTTCGCCTGCCCGCGCACGATGAGTTGGCGCGCATCCGCCGAGCCGACGGTTGTCGCGAGCCCCGCTTCCACGAGCTTCGCCGTGAGGGCGTCGAGTTCGCGCTCCATTTCGCTGCGCCGCCCCTCCACCTCCGCCTTGAGGTCGGCCAGGGTCTTGCCGCGGATCCGGGCGTTGAGGAAGTTGCCCGCTTCCACGAGGGCGCCCGCCGGCAGGCCCGCCGGCAGGTTGAGCAGCCGGTTCTCCACCGAGCCGTCCTCCGACACCAGCACCACGAGGGCGCGGGCGGGGTCGAGGCGCACGAACTCGATGTGCTTGAGCCGCGCGTTGGATTTGGAGGTCACGACGACGCCGGCGCCCCGCGACACGCCCGACAGCATGGCGGAGGCCTCGGCGAGGGCGGTTTCGAGGGTGTGGCCCGAGGCGGCCGCGCGCATCTGCGCCTCGATGCGGGCGCGCTCGTCCGCCGACACGTCGCCGATCTCCAGCATCGCGTCGACGAAGAAGCGCAGCCCCAACTCGGTCGGCAGGCGGCCTGCGCTCGTATGCGGCGCGAAGATGAGCCCCGCCTGCTCGAGATCCGCCATCACGTTGCGCACGGAGGCGGGCGAGAGCGTCATCGGCAGGATGCGCGAGAGGTTGCGCGAGCCCACCGGCTCGCCGGTGGCGAGGTAGCTCTCGACGATCTGCTTGAAGATCTCCCGGGAGCGGTCGTTCAGCTCCGCAAGGGCGCGCGTCTCGGCAGGCGACGGGGTGTGGCCAGGCACGTTCATCGGGCGGTGTGCGGTCTCTCGCGCTCGTTCAAGGTGCCCCTAATGTGCGGGCCGGGGCCGGGGCTGGCAAGGTCCGCCGCGCCGCAGGCTTAACGGGCCGGCCGCCGCGGGTTGCCCGCCGGGGCGACGCACCGTAAGGAAGCCGGGCCCTACGATGCGGAGACCCCCGATGCGGCCCTCGAAACGCGCCCCCGATCAATTGCGGCCCGTCACGCTCGAGCGCGGCGTCGCGCGCTACGCGGAGGGCTCGTGCCTCGTGAGCTTCGGCAACACCCGGGTGCTGTGCACCGCCTCCCTCGAGGAGAAGGGCCCGCCCTGGCTGCGCGGCTCGGGCAAGGGCTGGGTGACGGCGGAATACGCCATGCTGCCCCGCGCCACCCACGAGCGCACCCGCCGCGAGGTGAATTCCGGCAAGCCTTCCGGCCGCACGCAGGAGATCCAGCGCCTCATCGGCCGCTCCCTTCGCGCCGTCGTGAACCTTCCCGCCATCGGCGAGCGCCAGGTCGTGATCGATTGCGACGTCATCCAGGCGGATGGCGGAACGCGCACCGCCTCGATCACGGGCGCCTGGGTGGCACTCCACGAATGCTTCGCCTGGATGCAGGGCCGCTCGATCATCTCGGTGAACCCGCTCCGCGAGCCGGTCGCCGCCATCTCCTGCGGGGTCTACCAGGGCACCCCGGTGCTCGATCTCGACTACGCGGAGGACTCCGCCGCGGAGACGGATGCCAACTTCGTGATCACCGGGTCGGGCGGCCTCGTGGAGGTTCAGGGCACCGCCGAGGGCAAGCCGTTCTCGGAGGACGAGTTCCTCCAGCTCCTGCGCCTCGCCAAGGCGGGCGTCGCGCAGCTCATCGACCTGCAGAAGACAGCCGTCGCGTAAGACCCCTTTCCCGGAACGCCCCCATGCCCCGCGCCCTCACTGGCACCCTCGTCATCGCCACCCACAATGCCGGCAAGCTGCGCGAGATGCGGGAACTGCTCGCGCCCTTCGGCGTCGAGGCGGTCTCGGCTTGCGATCTCAACCTGCCGGTGCCGGACGAGACCGGGCACATGTTCGCCGAGAACGCGGCACTCAAAGCCCATGCGGCCGCGAAGGCGACGGGCCTTCCCGCCCTGTCGGACGATTCGGGTCTGTGCGTTCACGCCCTCGACGGGGCGCCCGGCATCTTCACGGCGGATTGGGCCGGGCCCGGGCGCGATTTCGCTGCCGCCATGGCCCGGGTCGAGCACGAACTGCAGAAGCGTCACGCCGAAGACCGCCGCGCGCATTTCGTGTCGGCCCTCGTGATCGCCTGGCCGGACGGGCACGAGGAGCTCTTCGAGGGGCGGGTGCACGGGACCGTGGTCTGGCCGCCCCGGGGCGACAAGGGCTTCGGCTACGACCCCATCTTCCAGCCCGACGGCCACGCGCAGACCTTCGGCGAGCTCACGTCCGACGAGAAGCACGGGATCGACTGGTCGTCCCCCGCGCTGCCGGCCCTCTCCCACCGCGCCCGGGCCTTCGCGCAGCTGGCGCAGGGCTGCCTCAAGGCGCCGGGGGAATGAGGAGCGCGCTCCGATCCTGCGTCACCCGCTGGCCGTGACGACCTTGCGCGAAGCTGGCATAAGCGCCCGATGATCGATCATCCCACGCGCGATGCGGGTTTCGGCGTTTACGTGCACTGGCCCTTCTGCGCCTCGAAGTGCCCGTATTGCGACTTCAACAGCCATGTCCGCCACAAGCCCGTGGACGAGGCGCGCTTCCTCGACGCGTTCCGGCGGGAGATCGCTGCGATGGCGGCGCGCGCTCCCGGCCGGACGGTGTCGAGCGTGTTCTTCGGCGGCGGCACCCCCTCCCTCATGAAGCCCGAGACGGTGGGCGCGATCCTCGATGCCGTTGGGGGCGCCTGGGCGGTGGACGGCGGCGCCGAGGTTACCCTCGAAGCCAATCCGACGAGCGTCGAGGCGGAGCGCTTCCGCGGCTATCGCGCCGCCGGGGTCAACCGGGTGTCCCTCGGCGTCCAGGCCCTCAACGACGCGGACCTGCGGCGGCTCGGCCGCATGCACTCGGCCGAGGAGGCACTCGGGGCCGTGCGCATCGCGGGATCGATCTTCGAGCGCACCTCGTTCGACCTCATCTATGCCCGTCCGGCGCAGACGCCGGAGGCCTGGCGGGCCGAACTCCTTGAGGCCATCGGGCACGCGGCGGAGCACCTGTCGCTCTACCAGCTCACCATCGAGCCCGACACCTGGTTCGAGCGCCTGTTCAAGGCCGGCAAGCTGAACGTGCCGACGAACGACGAGGCGCGGATCCTCTATGACATCACGCAGGAAGTGTGTGAGGCGCACGGCCTTCCGGCCTACGAGGTGTCGAACCATGCGCGCCCCGGCGCCGAGTCCCGGCACAACCTGATCTACTGGCGCTACGGCGAGTATGCGGGCGTCGGCCCCGGCGCCCACGGGCGCCTCGTCACCGGCAATGCCCGGATCGCGACGGCGGTCGAGCGCCATCCGGAGACCTGGCTCGACCTCGTGGAGCGGAATGGCCACGGCATCGTTGACGAGGAGCCCCTCACGGCGGAGGCCGAGGGCGACGAGTTCCTGCTCATGGGCCTGCGCCTCAAGGAGGGGATCGACCCGGCCCGCTACGAGGCCTTCACCGGCCGCACCCTCGACGAGGGCCGCATCCGGGCGCTCGAGGGCGACGGCCTTCTCGCCCGCCGCCCCGGCGCCCGCCTCGCAGTGACGCGGGAGGGATTTCCGGTGCTCGACGCCGTGGTGGCGGACCTCGCGGCCTAAAACTCGACGCCGCCCGGCTAGGCCCTCACAGCCCGGCGAGCGCCCGCGGCGCGGCGTTCACGGTCACGGCCGCGTTGTTGCGGATCTCCTGCACGGTGAGCGCCCGGTCGCTCGTGCCTTCCGGGCGGAAGCGGAAGACGCCGTCGGCACCCGCGAAGCCCGACGGGTTCGTCAGGACGGCTTCGGTGAAGCGCCCAGGCCCCTGCGTCTTCACGAGGGCGGCGGCGAGCGAGACCGCATCGTAGGACAGGGTCGCGAGGCGGGTCGGGTCGGTGCCGAACCGGGCCCGGTAGCGGGCCGCAAAAGCGGCAAAGCCGCGGCTGTCCGGGGCCGCGAACCAGCCGCCCTGGAGCGCCGGCAGCGCGAAGGCACGCGCCTCGTTCCAAACGCCCGTCCCGAGAGGTTTGACGCGCTGCGGGTTGTAGCTCGCCGCCTGGAGGGCCGCCGCGACGGCGGGCAGGCCGTCCGCATTATCGGGGATGAAGATCGCGTCAGCCTGGGGCTGGGCACCCCCGATCACGGGGCCGAGCCGCTGTACGGCCGCTTGGGGCTGGCCCACGGGATAGCGCTCGATTGCGGCGACCCGCAGCCCGTGGCGGGCGGCGGCGTCGGTGAACTGGGCCTCGACCACGCCCCCGTAGGTGCTCTGCGGGATGAGCGCCGCCACGGACCGGCGGCCCTGCTGGGCCGCATAGGCCAGCACCCGGTCGACCTCCGCCTGGGCGAGGAAGCTCAGGAGATAGACGCCCCGGCTCGCCACGCTCACATCCGTCGAGAAGGCCACGACCGGCCGGCCCGCAGGGCGCGCCACCTCGCCGACTGCCCGCACGGCGGGGGCGAAGAGCGGGCCGATGAAGAGTTCGGCGCCCTCCGCGAGGGCAGCTTGGGCGGCCTCCCGGGCGCCCTCCGCGGTGCCGCGGTCGTCCTTCACCAAGAGGGCGAGGTCCGGGTTCTCGAACTCGTCCATGGCGAGTTCCGCCGCGTTGCGCAGGGACTGCGCCACCACCGCGCTCTGCCCGGCGCCGGAGAGCGGCAGGATCAGCGCCACCCGGACCTGGCCGGATCCGATGGCCGAGCCGGTGAGCATGGGTGCCGCGGGGGCCGGCGCCTCGGCCTCGATGCTGCCCGGCGGGGTAAGGCTGCCGGACCCGACGCAGCCCGCAAGCCCGAGCGCAAGGCCGAGCGCCAGAACACGAGAACGGAGGTTTGAGCGCGCCATGCGGAGGCCCTGATCCAAATCGCGAAGCGGGCGAAACACTGCCCTGGGGTCGAAACGGGCCGAGAGTAGCAACGAAAAGTTAACGATGTTTGCAGAACGCGGCCGGGCTTTCGCCTCCCGCCGCCCCCATGCGATGGTGCCGGCGATGACGCAAAGAATCGACAATCGGGTGAGACGCCCGCCCGCCGCGAAGGGCGGTGTGTTCACGGCGTTCGGACTCGCCGCGGAGGCGGAGGCGCTGAGCCCCGGCCTCTACGTGGTGGCGACGCCCATCGGCAATCTGAAGGACGTGTCGTTCCGGGCGCTCTCCGTTCTCGCCGCCGCCGATTCGGTGCTCGCCGAGGACACGCGGGTCACCAAGACCCTGCTGGCCCATTACGGCATCACCACGCCTCTCGTCGCCTATCACGAGCACTCGAACGAAGCCGTGCGCGAGCGCATGATCCACCGGGTGCGGGAGGGCCAGGCCCTCGCCCTCGTCTCCGATGCGGGAACGCCCCTCGTGTCCGATCCGGGCTACAAGCTCGTGAAGGCCGCGATCGAGGAGGGGCTGCCCGTGACGCCGATCCCCGGCCCCTCCGCCGTGATGACGGCCCTCGTGGTCTCGGGCCTGCCGACCGACCGCTTCTTCTTCGAGGGCTTCCTGCCGCCGAAAAGCGCTGCCCGGCGCACGCGTCTGGCGCAGATCGGCACCATCCCGGGCACCCTGATGCTCTTCGAGGCGCCCCACCGCCTGCCGGAGATGCTGGCGGATGCGGCGGCGGTGCTCGGCGAGCGGCCGGCCGTGGTGGCGCGCGAACTCACCAAGCTCTTCGAGACCGTGCGCCGCGGTACCCTGCCGGATCTCGCTGCCATCTTCGCCGAGGAGGGGCCGCCCAAAGGCGAGATCGTGGTGCTGATCGGGGAGGCGACCCAGGCCATGCAGGCGGCCGAGGTCGACGCGGTGCTCGACGACAGGCTCCAGGCCGCGCTCGCCGCCCATTCCATCAAGGATGCGGCCGCCCTCGTGGCGGACGAGCTCGGCATCCCCAAGCGCGAGGCCTATGCCCGGGCGCTCGCCCTCGCCAAGGCGAAGGAGCCGTGAGAACCGCCGCGGATCGCCGCCGCGCCACCTTCGCACGCGGCCGTTTCGCGGAGGCGCTGGCGCTGCTGTGGCTCTCCCTGCGGGGCTACCGCCCTCTGGCCCGGCGCTTCTCCGCCGCCGGAGGCGAGGTCGATCTCATCGTGAGGCGGGGCGACACCGTGGTGTTCGTCGAGGTCAAGGCGCGGGGGCGGATGGACGATGCGCTCGAGGCGATCACGCGGGAGAAGCGCCGCCGCTTCTCGCGCGCCGCCCGCGCTTGGCTCTCGCGCCACCCCTGGGCGGCCGGCAAGACCTGGCGCGCCGACGCGGTGTTCCTGGCGCCGGGCCGCTGGCCCGTGCACCGGGTGAACGCCTTCGAGATGGAGATCTAGGCTCAACGAATTGGCGCGCCTCCCTCCCCTTAGGGGAGGGAGGCGCGCGTTCGGGTTTGCACGCAGGTGAAGACGGAGGCGCGACGCCTACGGCGCGAAAACCGTCACGGCGCCGGGGCGGATGGTGAAGCGGGCCGGGGTATAGGTGACGATCTCGCCGTCGCAGTTGATCGGGCGCGGGCGGCGGGTGCGGACCTCGAATTCGCGGGCGCGGACGGCGCGCACCTCCTCCCAGGCCCCGTGCTCGCCGTAGCGGAACGAGCGTGCCATGAGGGCGAGCTTCCAGGCGCGCTTCACCTCAAGGCTGTAGAGGTCGAGATGCTGGTCGTCGATGGCGGCGCTCGCCTCCACGGCGTTGCCGCCGCCGTAATAGCGCCCGTTGCCGACCGCGATCTGCAGCGTGCGCACCCGCACGGTGCCCTCCGAACTGGAGATGATCGCGCTGAAGGGCCGGGCGCGGGAGAGAACCTGCAGCGCCACGAGGCCGTAGCCGAAGCGCCCCCAGCGGCGCTTGATGTCCCGCGTCAGGTTCTGCGCCAGTTCGGCCGACAGGCCGATGGACGCTACGTTGAAGAACGGCTCGCCGTTGACGAGGCCAAGATCGATGGACCGCGTCCTGCCGCCCGCGATGATGCGCGCGGCGGCGTCGAGATCGGGGGGAATGCCGAGCGTCCGGGCAAGGTCGTTCGCGGTGCCCATCGGCAGAACGCCGAGGGGCCGCCCGATATCGAGGACCCCGAGGGCGGCGGCGTTGAGCGTGCCGTCGCCTCCGCCCACCGCCACGAGGTCGACGTCGCGGCCCTCGCGGGCGATCAGGGGCGCGAGTTCGTCCCGGGTCCCGCAATCGCGATGCACCGGCTCGATGCCGTTCGCCTCCAGCGCCGCGACGGCCTGTTTCAGGTGGGTCGCGCCGTTGCGGCTCTTGGCGTTGACGATGAGGAGGGCGCGAGGCATCGGGCTCAGGTTGGCTGCAGCACGGATCGGGTGCAAGGCCCAACGCCCCAGGCGACGCACGGTTCAGCTTGGGTTGCCATCAAGCCTCCGCAGCCCGATAACGGCGGCTCCCACGAGACGAGGCCCCCATGACGCTCACCGTTGCGGTCCAGATGGACCCCATCCAGCAGATCCGGATCGCGGGCGATTCCACCTTCGCCATGATGCTGGAGGCACAGCGCCGGGGCCACCGCCTCCTCTACTTTACGCCCGACCGGCTCTCCATGCGGGACGCTCAGGTCGTCGCCCGCGCGCAGACCATCGAGGTGCGGGACGTGGAGGGCGACCACTTCACCCTCGGCGAGACCGAGCGGGTGAACCTTGCCGACATCGACATCGTGCTGATGCGCCAGGAGCCGCCCTTCGACATCGGCTACATCACGGCGACCTATCTTCTCGAGCGCATCCATCCGCAGACCCTCGTGGTGAACAATCCCATGGAGGTGAGGAACGCGCCCGAAAAGCTTCTCGTGACGCACTTCCCCGACCTGATGCCGGCGACGCTCATCACCCGCGACAAGGCGGAGATCGAGGCCTTCCGCGAGGAGTTCGGCGACATCGTCATGAAGCCGCTTCACGGGCATGGCGGGGCCGCCGTGGTGCGGCTGACCCGCGAGGATCCCAATTTCGGATCGCTCTTCGATCTGTTCGCGTCGATCTTCAAGGAGCCCTGGGTGGTGCAGCGCTTTCTGCCTCAGGTGAGCGAGGGCGACAAGCGCATCATCCTCATCGACGGGGAGGCGGCGGGCGCCGTGAACCGGGTGCCGGCGGCGAACGACATCCGCTCCAACATGGTGCGGGGCGGCGCCGCAAAGCCGGCCGACCTGTCGCCCCGCGAGCGGGAGATCTGCGAGACGATCGGGCCGGAGCTGAAGCGGCGCGGCCTCGTCTTCGTCGGCATCGACGTGATCGCCGGCAATCTCACCGAGATCAACGTCACTTGCCCGACGGGCCTTCGCGCGATCAAGCGCCTCGGCGGACCGGACCTCGCGGTGCCGCTGTGGGATGCGATCGAGGGGAAGCTGTAGCGCGCCAACCCTCTCCCACACGAGAGCGGGGCTTACGCCCGCCGCACCTCGACGCCGAGCTCCGGCTTGTGGTTCAAGGTCTGGAACACCACGCAGTAGCGCTCGGTGAGCTTGAGGAGCTGGTCGACCTTCTCCTGCGGCGCATCCGTGTCGACCTCGAAGGCGAGGCGAATGGCGCGAAAGCCGACGGGCGCCGTCTTGTCGACACCGAGCGTGCCGCGAAAATCGAGGTCGCCCTCGGCCCGCACCGTTCCGCTGCGCAGATCGATCTCCAGCGCCGTGGCGACGGCCTTCAGGGTGACGCCCGCGCAGGCGACGAGGGCTTCGAGGAGCATGTCGCCGGAGCACAGCTCCGCGCCCGATCCGCCGGTCGCGGGGTGCAGACCAGCTACCGCGAGCGCCCGGCCCGTTTCGACCTTGCAGGCGATGTGCTGGTCGTCGAGCGTGCCCTGTGCGCGCAGGGTGATCACCGCCGCCTCCGGGTTGCTGCGATACTCGTCCTTGAGGGGCGCCTGGAGGGCGCGAAGCGCGGTTGCGTCCATGATCTTGTCCTTGGTCTCGTCTACCACCAAAGCGCGGCGGCCGCCTGTTCGCGTTCGCGCCGCGCGCCCGTCTCGGGCTTGAGGGATTCGTCGAGGGCGACGAGCACCCGGCGCGTCGCGGCCTCGAAGGGAAGCGCAGTCTTATCGCGCGGGCGAGCGAGGGACAGGGGCAATTCGTCGAAGATGCGGCCGGGCCTCGGCTGCATCACCACGGCCCGGTCGGCCAGCGCCACCGCCTCGCCCACATCGTGCGTGACGAGGAGAACCGTCGGGCGGGTCTCCTCCCACAAGGCGAGCAGATGCTCGTGGAGGCTCGCCCGCGTGAAGGCGTCGAGCGCCGAGAAGGGTTCGTCGAGGAGAAGCACCCTGGGATTGGTCACGAAGGCCCGCGCGATGGCCACGCGCTGCTGCTGCCCGCCGGAGAGATCGCGGGGCCAGCGGGTCGCGTGATCGGCGAGGCCGACCTTGTCCAGCGCATGCGCCACCCTGGCCCGCCGCTCGGCGGCCGGGACCGCATCGAGCCCGAAACCGACATTGTCGGCGACGTTAAGCCAGGGCAGCAGGCGCGGCTCCTGAAAGACGATGCCGATGGCGGGGTGCGGTTCGCCGATCGCGTCGCCGTCGAGGCGGATCGCGCCCTGGCTCGCCCGGTCGAGGCCGGCCACCAGGCGCAGCAACGTGGTCTTGCCGCAACCCGAGCCACCGATGAGGGCGACGGTCTCGCCGGGGCGTACGGCGAGGTTCACGTCCGCGAGGGCGCGGGTGCCGTCGGCATAGGTCTTGGACAGGTGTTCGAGGGTGAGCATCACAACGCTCCGCGGGACGTGTCCTGCCAGCGTACCAGGGGCCTCGTCGCGGCGACGAGCACGCTGTCGGCGGCCTTGCCGAGGAGCGCGAAGGCGATGATGGCGGCCAGGATCTGGTCGGGCTTGCCCATCTGCTGGCCGTCGACGAGGAGATAGCCGAGCCCCTCCGACGCGCCCATGAACTCGGCCGCCACCACGAACATGAAGCCGAGGCCGAGCCCCGAGCGCAGGGCGATGAGGGTCGAGGGAAGGACCGCCGGCAAGAGGATGCGCCGGGCCAGCGCCGCGCGGGAGAGGCGGAACACGCGGCCCACCTCCACGAGCTTGCGGTCGACGGAGAGGATCGCTCCCGCGACGCCGAGATAGACCGGGAAGAACACCCCGACGGCGATGAGCGCCACCTTCGAGGCCTCGAAGATGCCGAGCCACAGGATGAAGAGCGGCACCCAGGCGATGGACGGGATGGCGCGCAGGGCCTGGAGGGTCGGATCGAGCAGGCGCCGCACGGTCTCGACCGCGCCCGACAGGGCACCGAGCGCGATGCCGGCCCCGGCGCCGAGGGCAAAGCCGGCCAGCACCCGCCAGAGGGTCGCCCAGGCATGCGTCCAGAGTTCGCCCGTCTCGGCCAGCGCTCGAAGCGCGGCCAGGATGCGGCTCGGCGGCGGCACCAGCCGGCCCTCGACGAGCCCCAAGCGCACGGCCGCCTCCCAGACGAGGGCGAGAAGAACCGGAAGAAGAAGGCCGAGAAGGACCCGCGGGTCCACCGCGCGTCGCTTCTCGGCAAGGGGTTGGGCCGCGAGAGCGGCGGCCCCCTGGCGGGAGGAGAGCCAGGTCTCAACGCTCACGGCGCTCTCCCGTGATCTCGGATCAGCGCGCGGCGGTGGCGAAGCGCCGGTCGATTAGCGCATCCACGGTGGCGCGCACGTCGGCCGTGGCCGGCACCACGCCGGCTTCCTGCAGAGCGAGGCCGGCGGCCGTGATCGTGTCCACCTGCGCCTGACCGATGGTCGAGTGGGTGAGCTCCGTGCGCTCGAGCTGCCGCTTGATCACGGGTTCGGAGAGCCTGGTGTAGGCGACCAGCGTCTTCGTGAGTTCGGCCGGGTTGGCAAGGGCGAAGGCGCGGGCTTCCTCGAAGGCCTTCAGCACCCGGCCGACGAGGGCCGGGTTCTCCTTCGCGAAGGCCTCGCGGACGTTGAGCACGCCCCAGGTGTTCGCGGCGGCGTTGCGGTGGAACAGAACCGCGCCGGCCTCCAGCTCCGCCGCGGCCATCAGGGGATCGAGGCCCGCCCAGGCGTCGACGTCGCCGCGCTCCAGGGCCGTGCGGCCGTCCGGATGCTGGAGGAGGACGAGCTTCACATCCTTCTCAGTAAGCTTCGCCTCCTGCAGGGTGCGCACGAGAAAGATGTGGGGATCCGTGCCGCGGGTCACGGCGACGCGCTTGCCCTTCAGGTCCGCGACGGTGGCGATGCCGGTGTCCTTGCGGGTGACGAGCGCCGTCCATTCGGGCCGCGAATAGACGTAGATCGACTTGATCGGATTGCCGTTGATCTTGGCGACGAGGGCCGCGGCACCCGCCGTCGAGCCGAAATCGAGGGAGCCGGCGTTCAGGAACTCCAGCGCCTTGTTGGACCCGAGCGACTGGACCCAGCGCACCGCGATGCCGTCCTTGGCGAGTTCCCGCTCGAGGATGCCCTGCTCCTTGAGAACGAGACTGACCGGGTTATAGGTAGCATAATCGATGCGAACCTCCTTCACCTGCGCGGAGGCGGTGGAGAAGGCGAAGGCCGCAAAGCCAGTAGCAAGGACGGAGGTCAGGAAGGTACGGCGGTAGATGGTCATCGGTTCGGTCCCGTCTTGGCGCGGGATCCCGACCGGCAGGCACCCGACGCTTTAGCTGCACTTGTTTCGCGCCCGCAAGCTGAGGCTCAAATCGGCGCGTGTTCGGTATGTAGTCCGAAAACGTTTGTTTTGTCAAACGGTGTTTTGTTTGGAGAACGCCGCCGCTGCGACGAAGGTCCCTTTCGCTCCCGCACGCGGCGGTCCCGGAAAGATGGTAAGCGGGCGCCATGACGGACACGGCCCTCGACGCGATTCTGGAACAGCTCGGCCCCGACCCGATCGGCGATGCGGCGGCGCTGCGCGCGCGGCTCGTTCCGGCGGTGCGCCGCTACCTGGAGGAAGGCCGCGCCGAGGCGCGCGCCGGACTGGCGGCGGCGCGGGACGGGCTCGCCTGCGCCCGGCAGCTGTCCGGCCTCATGGACGGCGCCGTGCGGGTAATCCACGATGCCGTCGTCCAGCATCTCTATCCTGCCCACAACCCGTCGAGTTCGGAGCGCCTCGCCGTCGTTGCGACGGGGGGGTACGGGCGCGGAACGTTGGCGCCGGGCTCGGACGTCGATCTTCTCTTCCTCCTGCCCGACAAGCAGACCGCCTGGAGCGAGAGCGTCGTCGAGGCGATCCTCTACTGCCTGTGGGACCTCAAGCTGAAGGTGGGTCACGCGACGCGCTCCGTGGCGGACTGCCTGCGCGAAGCGCGGGCCGACATGACGATCCGAACCTCCCTTCTCGAAGCGCGGCACCTTCTCGGCGACCGCACCCTTACCGAGACGCTGAACGCGCGCTTCGACCGGGAGCTCGTCGCCGTATCGGCCGCCGAGTTCGTGGACGCCAAGCTGAAGGAACGCGACGCGCGGGTGAACAAGGCGGGCGCGTCGCGCTATCTCGTCGAGCCCAACGTCAAGGACGGCAAGGGCGGGCTACGCGACCTCAATACCCTCTTCTGGATCGCCAAGTACGTCTACCGCGTGCGCGAGCCCCAGGAACTCGTGCGCGCCGGCCTCTTCACGCCCGAGGAGTTCCGGCTCTTCTCACGGTGCGAGGAGTTCTTGTGGCGCGTGCGCTGCCTCATGCATTTCGCCACCGGCCGGTCGGAAGAGCGCCTCTCCTTCGACCTTCAGCGCGCCGTCGCGGAGGAAATCGGCTTCAAGCCGCGCCAGGGCCTGTCCTCGGTCGAGCGCTTCATGAAGGCCTATTTCCTCATCGCCAAGGATGTGGGCGACCTCACCGCCATCGTCTGCGCCGAACTCGAGGCCCGGCAGGCGAAGCGCCGTCCGGTGCTCGACCGGGTGCTCGGGCGCTTTCGCCGGCGGCGCGGCGGTCGGCTCGAGGAAGAAGACTTCATCATCGACAACGACCGGATCAACGTGCGCGACGAGAGCGCCTTCGAGCGCGATCCCGTCAACCTCATCCGCCTGTTCTGGATCGCCGACCGCAACAACCGCCCGATCCATCCCGATGCAACGCGGCTCGCCACGCGCTCGCTGAAGCTCATCGGCCCGAGCCTTCGCGCCGACGAGGAGGCGAACCGGCTGTTCCTCGACATCCTCACCTCGAAGAACGCCCCCGAGGTAGTGCTGCGCCGCATGAACGAGGCGGGCGTGCTCGGCCGCTTCATCCCGGATTTCGGCCGCGTCGTCGCGATGATGCAGTTCAACATGTACCACCATTACACGGTGGACGAGCATCTCATCCGTTCCATCGGCGTCCTGTCGGAAATCGAGGCGGGGCATCTCGGCAACGAACACCCGCTGGCGAACCGCATCATCGGGTCGATCCGCCATCGCCGCGCGCTCTACGTGGCGCTGTTCCTGCACGACATCGCGAAGGGGCGGCCGGAGGATCACTCGGTGGCCGGCGCCGAGCTCGCGCGCAAGCTCGGGCCGCGCCTCGGCCTCGAGCCCGCGGAGACCGACACGGTCGCCTGGCTTGTCGAACATCATCTTCTCATGTCGACGACCGCCCAGAGCCGCGACCTGTCGGATCCCGCCACCATCAAGAACTTCGCGACGGTCGTGCAGACGATGGAGCGGCTCAAACTGCTGCTCGTTCTCACCGTGGCCGACATCAAGGCCGTGGGCCCGGGCGTCTGGACCGGGTGGAAGGGCGAACTCCTGCGTACCCTCTATTACGAGACCGAGGTGGAACTCGGCGGAGGCTCGGCGGACGTGGCCCGCTCGGACCGGGTGCGCTTCGCCCAGGAGCGTCTCCGCGCCAAGCTCACCGACTGGCCCGCCGAGGCGTTCGACGCCTACGCGGCGCGCCATTACCCGGCGTACTGGCTGAAAGTGGAGGAGGCGCGGCAGACGAAGCAGGCCCGCTTCGTGCGCGAGGTGGAGTTCTCCGGCCGCACCGTCGCGACCTCTGTCGAGACCAACGAGTTCCGCGGCGTGACGGAGCTCACCGTCCTGTCGCCCGACCATCCGCGGCTCCTCGCCATCGTCACGGGCGCCTGCGCGGCCTCCGGCGGCAACATCGTCGACGCCCAGATCTTCACCACGTCCGACGGCATGGCCCTCGACACCATCGTGATCTCCCGCGCCTTCGACCGGGACGACGACGAGCTGCGCCGCGCCGAGCGGGTCGCCTCCGCCATCGAGCGGGCGCTGAAGGGCGAGGTGAAGATCGCCGAACTCGTCGACGGCAAGCGACCGGCGAAGGAGCAGACCAAGCCTTTCGACGTTGCGCCCGAGGTGTCGATCGACAACGCCCTGTCGAGCCGCCAGACGGTCATCGAGGTGTCGGGCCTCGACCGGCCGGGGCTTCTCTACGACCTGACGACGGCCTTGGGTAAGCTCAACCTCAACATCGCCTCGGCCCACATCGCCACATTCGGCGAGAAGGCGGTGGACGTGTTCTACGTGACGGATCTCACGGGCACGAAGGTCACGCATCCGAGCCGCCAAACCGCCATCCGCCGGTCCCTCCTTGAGGTGTTTGAGCCGGGTGCCGGGGAGGGCGCGCACCGGCGCAGCGCTTGATTTCGGGCGGCGGCGCCCTGATATGAGGGCCGACCCTTTCTCCCATCTCAAGTGATTGACGATGAAGCCGAACGAGACCGACCAGGCCTCCGTGCCGAATGGCCACGCCACTGAGCCCGCCGATCCCGCCGCCGTCCAGAACGGAATCGGCGAGGCGGCGAACGATGCCGCCGCGCCCGATCCGATTGCCGCGCTCGAAGCCGAGAAGCTCGACCTCAAGGACAAGCTCCTGCGAACCCTGGCCGACATGGAAAACCTGCGCCGCCGCACGGAGCGTGAGGTGGCGGATGCCCGCTCCTACGCGGTCACGAACTTCGCCCGTGACATGCTCAACGTGGCCGATAACGTGCGGCGCGCCATTGAGAGCATGCCGGCGGAGGCCCGCGAGACGGCCGAGGGCGCCTTCAAGGGGCTCATCGAGGGCATCGACCTCACCGAGCGCGACCTCCTGAAGACCCTGGAGCGCCACGGGGTCAAGAAGCTCGACCCTCAGGGCCAGAAGTTCGACCCCAACCTGCACCAGGCGATGTTCGAGGTGCCGAACCCCGACGTGCCGAACGGCACGGTCGTGCAGGTGGTCCAGTCGGGCTACGTCATCGGCGAGCGCGTTCTGCGGCCGGCCCTCGTCGGCGTCGCCAAGGGCGGCCCGAAGGCCGAGGCGCCGAAGTCGGACGAGCCTCCGGCCGCCGGCGCCTAGTCGGCCTCGACCCCGTCGATCACCGACCGGAAGCGCGGCAGATCCCTGTCGCGCGTTTCCGTTCGCGTGATCCCGACGGCGCGAATGTAGCGTCCCTGCCCGAACCGGATCGTCTGGAGCACGACGACGGGCTGGTTCGAGGCCGCGTCGACGCCCCGGGCCACGATCTCGTGCCAGTCCCGGCCTTTGAGGCGGAACGGCTCCGATCGCTCGATCCGCAGATCCCGCACGTTCTGGTTGGAGGCGAGGGCGGCCCGGGCGAACTGCTCGCGCGCCTCGTTGCCGGGCGCCGACCCGCCGAAGGACGAGGCGACGACGAGGAGGGGCTGCTCGGCCGCCTTCACCACGTCGAGGGGGCCGTCCGTGAGAAGGACCGCATTGCCGGCGACGGTACGCACGGTCCTGAGGCCGCCGGTCGAGCCGAGGCGAAAGGGCAGGGAGGCGAGCTGTTCGTCGAGGGAGAGCGGCGCCCGCAGGGCCACGCTGCGGAGGGCCGCCTGCATGTCTTCAATGCTGTAGCCCCCCTCATCCGGGGTCTGGGCCACCACGAAGGCCGTGGTGCCGGGGTCGTGCACGGCAAGCAGCCACTTGCGCAGCTTCGTTCCGGCCGCTGTCTGCTCGCCCTGGATCAGGATCGCGGGCTTGTCGGCGATCGTGAGCTCCTCCCGGGCGAGAAGGGTGATGCCCTGGCCCGCGAGCGCTTCTTTCGTGAGCCCGGCGGTGAGCTGGACATAGGCCTCAGCCGGCATCTCGGCCACCGTGATGGCGGTGCCCTTTGCGGGGTTCTCGAAGCCGCTGAAGCGCCTGGCCGCCATCATGTCCTTCGGCGGCACGATCCCGACCCGGGAGCCCGGCGGGAAGACCGGCTGCGCGAGGGCAACGCCTCCCATCACGAGACAGGCGAACAGGCCAAGGCTTGCGGCGCGCATGCGAATCTCCAGGTCCGAGGGCGCCCGGTTTACGGGTCCTTCGTCACCTTGCGCAAGGTGAGGTTGAGCCGCCCGCCCCCGGCGAGGAGGTCCGAGGAGCGGGGCTCCAGCCGGTCGATGCCGTGGAAGATGAGCCGCGCCGGCCCGCCGAACACGAGCGCGTCGCCCGACCGCAAGCGAATCGAGCGCGTCGGGCTGCGCCGCTCCGTGCCGCCATAACGGAACAGGGCCGCGTCGCCGAGGGACAGGGACACGACGGGGGCCGAAAGCTCCTCCTCGTCCCGGTCCTGGTGAAGGCCCATGCGGGCGGTGGTCTCGTAATGGTTGACGAGACAAGCGTCGGGCGGCGCCGGAAAACCGCTCAAGACCGCCCAGGCCTGCAGCGCCAGGGCCGGCAGGGCGGGCCAGGGCTCGCCGGTCTCAGGATGATGGGGTTGATAGCGGTAGCCCCGCTCGTCCGACACCCAGCCGAGCCGCCCCGCATTGGTCATGCGCACGGAGAAGGGCTTTCCGGTCCGCGGCATGCGGGGCGTGAAGAGCGGCGCCGCCCGAACGAGGGCGCGCAGGTCGTCCCGCAGGTGCTCCTGCGCGGCGCGGTCGAGATAGCCCGGATAGTGAACGAGGCCGGGAGCGAGGGCGACGGTTTGGGTCATGGCGGCGGGGCAGCGAGGCTCGGGGCGACCTTGCTCCGGCCCAGGCCAAGGGCGCAAGCCTGAGCCGCCGGTTCAGCCTTCGAGCCCGAGCGCCTGCTTCACCTTGCGGTGGAAGCCGTAGATGTCGTCGAAGCTCTTGAGTTCGCCCCGCTCGTCGACCTGAAGGGTGAAGTAGGCCAGGTGCACGGGCAGTTGCCGCACCCGGATGTACCGCTCGCCCTTGCCGACGAGGCCTCTGAGGCGCTCCTCCGGCCAGGAGCCCTCCGTCTTTAGGATGGCCTCCGCGAGCAGGAAGGGCTTGTCGACGCGCACGCAGCCATGGCTGAAGGCGCGGCGCTCGGCGCCGAACAGGCTCCGGTTCGGGGTGTCGTGCAGGTAGACCGCGTGATCGTTCGGGAAGATGAACTTCACGAGGCCGAGCGCGTTGCGCTCGCCCGGCGGCTGCTGGACCGCGATGGTGCCGCCTCGCCGGATGATGCGGTAGCCCTTGCGCTCCGCGTAAGTGGGATCCGCGGCCAGCGCCGGCAGGAACTCGTTCTTCAGGATCGAGGGCGGCAGCGTCCAGGACGGGTTGACGATGACGTGCTCCATCTCGTCGGAGAAGACCGGCGTCGGCGATTCGGTCTTGCCGACGATCACCCGGGTCTGGTGAACCACCTCGCCCCGGTCGAGGAGCCGAAGGCGGTATTCCGGCACGTTCACCAGGATGTGCCGCTGGCCAAGCTCCGTCGGCAGCCAGCGCCAGCGCTCCATATTGGCGACGAGGTCGCCTTCGAGCCGCGCCGGCGAGGGCCCGCCACCGAGGGCCGCGAGGGTCTGGGCGTTGAGGATGCCGCTCGCCGGCAGGCCCTTCTCCTTCTGAAAGGCCGCCACAGCCGAGGCCACCTGTTCGTCATAGGCCGCCGCGTCGCCCGCGGCCGGGCCGATCTTGAAGCGGGCGCGGATGAGGGGCACCCGCGGATCGCGCATGCCCACTTTCAGGGTCGGGCCGCGCGGAACCTGCACCATGGGCGCGGCTGGCGTCCGGCGCGTGGAGCGCAACTCGGCGAGCCGCGCCTTCAGGGCGCGGTAGCCGGAATGCTGAGGGTTGTAGGCCGCAAGGGCCGCGCCCGGATCCCGTGCCTCGCGCAGGCGCGCCAGCACCTCCGCCGGGTCCGGCAGGGCGAGCTTCGGGGTGAGGTGGTTCGACAGGCGCCAGGGCTCGATCCGCCCCCCGCGGGCGTCGCGGGCGTAGAGGAGGGCCGCGGCGCTGAGCTTCAGTTCGGCTTCCGCCCAATCCGCCGGACCCGCCGCGCTGCGGCCGCCGAGCACGGGAATGCGGTAATCGTCCGGGTCGAGGCCGTCCTCGTCGGCGGCCTTGAGCCGGGCTACCACGGCTTCGGCCGCCCTCGTCCAGCCGCCATCCTCGACCCAGAGGGGTTTCGCGTCGCGGTAGAAGGCCGCCAGGGCCTCCCGCTCCCGCCGCGGCAGTTGAGGCGTGACGTCGCCCAGACGGCCGAGCGCGGCGGCGAGGGCCGCCTGGAGCCGGTCGTCGGGGGTGAGCGTGACGACGGCCGCCGGCAGGTCGGGCGGGGCGAGGCCGAGGTCGGGAGAGGGGGGCGCTTCCGCCGCCAGGGCCGGTTGAGTGGGGGCCTCGGCCGGGGCTTCGAGGGTTTGGGACGCGGCGCTGAGGCCGAGGAGGGATGCGGAGCACAGCACCCCGAGGCCCAGAACGAACGAGCGTGCCTGACCCATCTGTCACTCCCTCAAAACCGTCGGGCTCCAGCCGAATCGCCTCAGGCCCAAAGAAGGGGCCCTAGACGCAAACGCTGCCCCGCTCCACCCAAGCTTAACGCATGAGAGGGTCAGGCGGCTGCATCGCTCGGCAGATTTTCTAAGCCGAGCTCCTTCAATTTCCGGTAAAGCGTCGAGCGCCCGATGCCGAGGCGCCGGGACACCGCGGACATGTGCCCGCGGTAATGGGCGAGGGCGAAGCGGATGATCTCGGCTTCGAGATCGTCGAGCCGGCGCATCTCGCCCTCGTCGTCCACGAGGGACAGGGCGTGCGGATCGCGCACCTCCACCCGGACCACCTCCCGGGCGGTCCTCGGCGCCGGGGCGGCCGGCAGCGGCGGGATCTCGACCGCGAAACCCTCCACCTGGGCGGCGATCTGCGGGAATTCCGCCGGGGTCAGCACCTCGCCGTCCGCGAGGGCCACGGCCCGGAACACCGCGTTCTCGAGCTGCCGCAGGTTGCCGGGCCAGGGATAGGCCTCGAGCAGGGTCACCGCATCGGCCCTCAGCCCCGCGATGCGCTTGCCCTCCTCGGCGCCGAACCGGGAGAGGAACGATTTGGCGTAGGGAGCGATCGCCTCGCGGCGGCTGCGGAGGGGCGGGAGGGTGATCGGCATCACGTGGAGCCGGTAATAGAGGTCCTCCCGGAATCGCCCCTGCCGCACGCGCTCGGTGAGGCTCACATGGGCTGTTGCCATCACGCGCACGTCCACCCGGGTCGGGCGCTTGGCGCCCCGGGGCTCGATCTCGCCGTCCTGAACCGCCCTGAGCAGCGCCCCTTGAACGTCGAGGGGCAGCTCCTCGATTCCCTGAATCAGGAGCGTGCCGCCCTGAGCCTCCGCGAACTTGCCGAGGATCCGGCTGCCGTTGCCCCGGTCGAGCCCGAAGAGCGCGACCGCGACCTCGTCCGATCGCCCGCCCGCATGGACGCGCACGAAGGGCTTGGCGCGGCGCTCGCTCAGGTCGTGGATGGCCCGCGCCAGGGCATCGCCGCCCGTGCCCGCCTCGCCTTCGATGAGCACCGCCGCCTGGGAGCGGGCCGCCTTGTCGGCGAGCCGAATCGCCCGGAGCCCGTCGTCGCTCGGGGACGCGTCGCGCCGAAGGCTACGGATCTCGTCCACGAGGAATTGGGCTAGGAGCATGTCTGACGCCGGAATCGTTTGTTGTTGGGTAGCGATGCTTGGGGCCGAACGGTAAAGCCGCGCTTAACGCGGTGACGCGGTTGTGGGTTGATCCGCCCCGCCGTCCGGCCAATATGCAGGCCACCTCATTCAAGCTCCGAGAGCGCCACCGGACATGCCGAAGCCCGCCCGCCCGATCACGCCCGCCATGGCCCGCCAGAACGCTGCCGCGGCCCTCGCCGCCCGGACCGGGGAGCTCGGATTCCTGCCCGAATGGGATCTGTCGCATCTCTATCCGGGCATGGAGAGCGAACCGTTCAGGGCCGATCTCGCCCGCGCGGAGGCCGAGTGCAAGGCCATCGCGGAAGCCTATCGGGGCAAGCTCGCCGAACTCGCGGCCGGCGCCGACGCCTCGCAGGTTCTCGGGGAGGCGGTGCGCCGCTACGAGGCGGTCGAGGACCTGCTCGGACGGCTCATGTCCTATGCCGGCCTGGTGTATTCGGGCGACACCACGGACCCGAAGCGCGCGAAGTTCTACGGCGATACGCAGGAGCGGCTCACGGCGGCCTCGAGCGAGCTCCTCTTCTTCGGGCTCGAACTCAACCGGATCGAGGACGGGGTGATGGACCGCGCCATGGCGTCCGGACCGCTCGCCCGTTACCGTCCCTGGGTCGAGGACCTGCGCAAGGACAAGCCCTTCCAGCTCGACGACAAGATCGAGCAGCTGTTCCACGAGAAGTCGGTGACCGGGCGCTCGGCCTGGAACCGGCTTTTCGACGAGACCATCGCCTCCCTGCGCTTCACGGTGCGCGGCGAGGAACTGCCCATCGAGCCGACCCTCAACAAGCTGCAGGATCCCGACGAGGCCGTGCGCAAGGACGCCTCGGACGCCCTCGCCAAGACCTTCAAGGCGAACCTGCGCACCTTCACGCTCATCACCAACACCCTGGCGAAGGACAAAGAGATCTCGGACCGCTGGCGCGGTTTCGAGGACGTAGCCGATGCCCGTCATCTGGCGAACCGGGTGGAGCGCGAGGTGGTGGATGCCCTCGTCGCTGCCGTGCGGGAAGCCTATCCGCGCCTGTCGCACCGCTATTATGCGCTCAAGGCCCGCTGGTTCGGGAAGGACAAGCTCGATCACTGGGACCGCAACGCACCGCTGCCCAAGGTGGAGCAGCGCACGATTCCCTGGGACCATGCCCGCGAGATGGTCCTCTCCGCCTATTCGGATTTCGCGCCGCAGATGGCCGACATCGCGCGGCGGTTCTTCGACGAGGGCTGGATCGACGCGCCCACCCGCCCCGGCAAGGCGCCGGGCGCCTTCGCGCACCCCACGGTGCCCTCGGCGCACCCTTACGTTCTGCTGAACTATCAAGGCAAGCCGCGGGACGTGATGACCCTGGCGCACGAGCTCGGGCATGGCGTGCATCAGGTGATGGCCGCCCCGAACGGCGCGCTCATGGCGCCGACGCCGCTCACCCTCGCCGAGACGGCATCGGTCTTCGGCGAGATGCTCACCTTCCGCCGGCTCCTCGACCAGACAACCGACCCGGTGCAGCGGAAAGCCATGCTCGCCGCGAAGGTCGAGGACATGATCAACACGGTGGTGCGCCAGATCGCGTTCTACTCCTTCGAGCGCAAGGTTCACCTGGAGCGGCGCAACGGCGAGCTCACGGCGGATCAGCTCTGCGATCTGTGGATGAGCGTGCAGGACGAATCCTTAGGCCCGGCGATCCGCCTCGGTTCCGGCTACGAGAGCTTCTGGACCTACATCCCGCACTTCATCCACTCGCCGTTCTACGTTTACGCCTATGCGTTCGGCGACTGCCTCGTGAACTCGCTCTACGGCGTCTACGAGCGCTCGAACGAGGGCTTCGTGGACCGCTACTTCGCGCTCCTGTCGGCCGGCGGTACGAAGCACTATTCTGAGCTTCTCGCCCCCTTCGGCCTTGACGCCCGCGACCCGTCCTTCTGGCAGATCGGGCTCGGGATGATCGAGCGGCTCATCGGCGAGCTCGAGGCGATGGAAGGGACGGCGTGAGGCCTCACGCCGCCTGAACGGCCTTGGTTGCGGCGCGGTATTCCTGCGTCTGCCCGCCATAGCCCCAGCTATCCGCGGGCACCTCCTCGACGATGACGTAGCTTGCCTCGTTGAGGGGGCCGAGGATCGCAGAGACCCGCCCGTGGACCGCGTTCACGAAGGCGGCCTTCTCGTCCCTGCTGTTGGTGCCCGCCGTGACTTTGATCGTGAGCGCGAAGCTCGCGAGACCTTGCTCCGCGAGGGTCGATCCGCCGACCGTCCAGGCCGCGGGATCGACGACGTCGAGGATCACGGCCGTGAGCTCGCGCTTCTTGCGCAGGATCGTCGCGGTCAGATCCGTGACCGCCTGGGTGAGTTCTTGCGCGCGGACCGGGTCGACGGGGCCGGACACCTTGAGGGACAGAATGGGCATAGCAACCTCCGATCTCTCAAGGTTGCGCCTCCCCCGCGCCCGACCCTAGACCGGACACGGCACAAGGATCTGTGCCGTGCTGGAAACAATCACCCCGCCGTTCTCACGGCACTCGCCGGATCGGGCAGCCGCTCGGCCGCATCCTCCCCCACGAGCCGCGAGGTCCTGAGCGCCCCATTCGCCTCAAGGATGGGGTGGGCCACCGCCGTCAGATGCGCCGCGATCCGCTTCAAGTCGCGCAGGATGTCGAGGTGCAGCGCGCTCGTCTCGATGGACGCCACCGTGCCGTCGCGCAGGCGCTGGAAATGGCTCTCGGCCGCCTCGCGCTCGGCGCGCCGGATATGATCCTTCTCGGCCATCAAGGCCTTAGCGAGCGCGAGATCCCGGGTGACGAAGACGGTCACCGCGAGGCGCATCTGTTCGAGCACGCGCCGGTGCAGCGCGGCGATCTCCTCCCAGCCCGCATCCGAGAACGACACGCCGTTGCGCTGGCGCTTGGCCGCAAGCGCCAGGAGGCCGCGGTCGATGATGTCGCCCACATGTTCGAGATTGGTGGTGAAGAGGATGAGATCGAAGCAGCGCCGCGTGTCCTCCTCGTCGAGGGGCTGGCGGGTGAGGCGGGCGAGATAGAGCTTGATCTCCTCCTGCAGGCGGTCGACCTCGTTGTCGAGGCGGCTGATGCCGACGCGCCGGCTCTCGTCGCCCTCGCGGAACGTGAGGATCGCCTCCTGGAGCATAAGCTCCACCGTGTCGGCGAGGCGCATCACCTCCCGGGTCGCATTCGCGATGGCGACCGCCGGCCGGTCGAGGGCCGCATCGTCGAGGTGGTTCACCCGCTGCGCCGCCGGATCCGCCGCATCGCGCACCAGCCGTTCGAGGAGCGCCGCCGCGAAGCCCGCGAGCGGCAGGAAGGCGAGCGCGAGAATGAGGTTGAAGCCCGTATGGGCGTTGGCGATCTGGCGGGCCGGATCGGCGCCGAGCCAGGCGGGATCAGCCGGAAGGAACGGCAGGGCGAGGAGCCCGAGAGCGGCGCCCGCAAGGCGGAAGCTCAAGTTGCCGAGGAGCACGCGCCTTGCGGCGGCCGGCGAGCGCAGCGCCAGGCCGAGGGGAATGAGGCCCGATCCCACATTCGCGCCGAGCACGAGGGCGAGCGCAAGCGGCATGGCGAGCACGCCTGCCCCGGCGAGCGAGATCACGAACAGGATCGCCGCAACGCTCGAATGGGCCGCCCAGGCGAACAGCGCCCCGAGGAGAAGCGCGAGCACCGGATCGTCCGCCAGACGCTCCAGAACGAGGGTGACCACCGGGTTGTCGCGCAGGGGCGCGGAGGCCGCGACGATGAGCTGGAGCGACAGGATCATCAGGGCAAGGCCGATGACGATGCGCCCGACCTCCTGCCAGAAGGTCGCCTTCGCCACCATCACGGTGCCGACGCCGGTGACGAGGAGGAGCGGCACCAGCGCGGCAATCTTGAACGAGAGGGCCTGGACGACGAGGGTCGAGCCGATATCGGCGCCTAGCATCACCGCCAGCGCGGGAGCAAGGGCGATGAGGCCCCGCTCGGCGAAGGCCACCACGAGCAGCCCCGTGGCGGACGAACTCTGGAGCGCCGTCGCGACCCCAAGCCCCGTGCCGCAGGCCCGCAGTCGCCCCGCCGTCGCCGTGGCGATGGCCTGCCGCAGGCGTGCCCCGAAGGCGCGGGTCACGCCCTTGCGCACCATCTGGGTGGCCCAGATCAGAAGGGCGATGCCACCGAGGCAGTTCAAGATCACCATGTGCCCCATCGTCGCCTTCACCTCATGCCGCCCGCTCCGAGCGTATTCTTAGCTTGCAAACAATCCTGCCGCAGAATCGTTCGGCTTGTCGCCTTGTCCTTCGCGTCGGATCAAAAGCGTCCCGGCGTGGTTCCCCTCTCCTTGAGGAGGTGATCCATGGCGGGAGAGGCGGAACCCGGGGCCGGCGACGTGGCGCGCTGGGGCTTCCTGACGGCGCGGCCGCATGGCGGCGAAGGGCGGGCGGGCCCGGTGCCCGGCAGCCAGAGGCTCGGCATGGGCGAGAGGCGCGACGGCCTTCTCTTCGTGCCCCGCTCCTACGACCCCGCCAGGCCAGCCCCGCTCCTCATCGCGCTCCACGGGGCCGGGGGGCAGGCCCTGCACATGCTGGGCCCGGTGGAGGAAGCGGCCGAGCGGCTGGGCCTTCTCGTCCTCGCCCCGGAATCTCGGGGGCGGACCTGGGACGTGATCCTCAAATCCTATGGACCGGACGTCACCTTCATCGACCGGGCGCTCGCCCGGGTTCTGGCGGACTTCGCGGTGGACGGGGAGCGCATCGCGGTCGGCGGCTTCTCGGACGGGGCGTCCTACGCGCTCTCGCTTGGCATCATCAACGGCAGCCTGTTCAGCCATATCCTGGCCTTCTCGCCGGGTTTCGCGGCGCCGACCGAGGCTCACGGCTCGCCCAAGATCTTCATCTCGCACGGCGTCCGGGACGAGGTCCTGCCCATCGAGCAGTGCGGCCGGCGGCTCGCCCCGCGGCTGCGGGAGGCGGGCTACGATCTGGACTACCGGGAGTTCGCGGACGGGCACGTAGTGCCCCCCGACATGGTGCAGGCGGCCCTCGGGCGCTTCCTCGCCTGACCGAGGGCAGGCAATCACCCTGGGCAGCGGCGCGGCGCCGCTCTGGTGTGCGGGGCGGGACGCCATATCTGAGACGCTGTAGAGCCCGCCCCCAGAGATCCCGTCCATGGCCGATTCCGACAGCGAAGCGAACCGCTTCACCGCCCGCGCCGCGCGCTACGCCCAAGTGGGCGCCAATATGAGCGGCGTCGCGGCCCGCATGGCGGGCGCCCGGCTCTTCGGGCGCGAGGGAGGGGATGCGTCGAATGCGGCGGCCCTCGCCCAGGCGCTCGGCGGCCTCAAGGGCCCGATCATGAAGGTGGCGCAGCTTCTGGCCACCATTCCTGACCTCATCCCCCCGGAATATGCCGCCGAGCTGCAGAAGCTCCAGAGCGAGGCGCCTCCCATGGGCGCCGCCTTCGTGAAGCGCCGCATGCAGGCCGAGCTCGGACCCGGCTGGGCGAGCCGCTTCGGCTCCTTCGACCTCAAGCCCGCGGCGGCCGCCTCCCTCGGGCAGGTTCACCGGGCGACGAACCTCGAGGGCGCGCAGCTCGCTTGCAAGCTCCAATACCCCGACATGCAATCGGCCGTGGAGGCGGACCTGAGCCAACTCGGGATCGCGCTCGCGCTTCACCGGCGCATCGATCCCGCCATCGACACCCGCGAGATCGGGATCGAGATCGGCGAGCGGGTGCGCGAAGAGCTGGACTACCGGCGCGAAGCCAAGCACGTCGCCCTCTACCGCCACGCCCTACGGGGCATCGAGCAGGTGCGCGTGCCGGACGTCCACCCGGACCTGTCGACGGGACGGCTCCTCTCCCTCGGCTGGCTCGAGGGCGAGAAGATCCTCGCCTTCGCGGACGCCGCGCCCGAGATCCGCAACCGGCTCGCCGTCGCCATGTTCAAGGCCTGGTGGCACCCCTTCAGCCACGCCGCCGTGATCCACGGCGACCCGCACCTCGGCAACTACACCGTTTTCTCCGACGGCGGGGAGGCGAGGGGCATCAACCTCCTCGACTATGGCTGCATCCGCATCTTCCACCCGAAATTCGTCGGGGGCGTCGTCGATCTCTATCACGGGCTTCTCAACGACGAGCGCGCCCGGATCGTCCATGCCTACGAGACTTGGGGCTTCAAGCGTCTGTCGAACGAGCTCATCGACATCCTGAACATCTGGGCGCGGTTCATCTACGGGCCGCTCCTCGACGACCGCACCCGCACGGTGGCGGACGGCGTGAAGCCGGCGGAATACGGACGCCGGCAGGCCTTCGAGGTGCACAAGGCCCTGAAGGAGAAGGGGCCCGTGACGGTGCCGCGGGAATTCGTGTTCATGGACCGGGCGGCGGTGGGGCTCGGGGCCGTGTTCCTGCACCTCAAGGCCGACCTCAACTATCACCGGCTCTTCGAGGCCGAGATCGCGCATTTCTCCCTCGACGAACTCACGCAGCGGCAGGCCGAGGCGCTGACCCAGGCCGGACTGGCGCTGCCCGCGTGAGGGGCGGAAAAAGGTTGTCTGCCAAGCTTTATCCGGTGATTGCGGCGCCCCGCCGCATGCGTTAAAGGCGCAGGGAACAGGCAAAGCGGGACCAGGGACATGGCCATGGCTGATACAAAGCACGCGCCGCATGGGGGTTACAGCCCGGACATGGACGGGGTGACTCACGAAACGACCTATCGCGGCTTCGTCCGCTTCGCGGAGATCGGCACCGCCGTTGTGCTGTGCTGGGTGCTCGCCCTCGCCGTGGGCGGCGTCAAGCACGCATGGCTCTCCGCCATCTTCGGCGTGGTGCTGTCGGGCGCTGCGGGCGCGATCGGCGCCTATTCGCCGGCCATCGGCGTTCGCGCGCCGGCCGCCGTGGGCGTTCTTCTCCTCCTGATGCTCCTTCTCTACTGAAGGCTTGCACCGGCTTACCAAAGAGTGTCAGCTAACTAGACCGTAAGGGCGGTCGATCGCCCGTTGAGGGGGTGTGCATGCGGATCGCGGTTCTCTCCGAGCGGGACGAGGTCGAGACGCGCGTCGCAGCGACCCCTGAGACGGTGAAGAAATACCGGGCGCTCGGCGCCGAGGTTGCCGTCGAGGCGGGGGCGGGGGCCCATGCGGGCCTGCCGGATGGGGAGTTCGCCGCAGCGGGCGCTATGATCGCCAAGGATGCCGCCGAAGCGGTGCGGGATGCCGACGTCGTTCTGGCCGTGCGCCGGCCCGCGCCCGAGGCGCTGACGGGCGTCAAGCCGGGCGCCCTCGTCGTCGCGATCATGGACCCATACGGCCAGGAGGCCGCCCTCAAGGCGCTCGCCGAGGCCAAGGTCGCGGCCTTCTCCATGGAGCTCATGCCCCGGATCACCCGCGCGCAGGTGATGGACGTGCTCTCCTCCCAGGCCAACCTCGCCGGCTACCGCGCCGTGATCGACGGCACGGCGGAATACGGCCGCGCCATGCCGATGATGATGACCGCCGCCGGCACCGTTCCGGCCGCCCGCGTCTTCGTCATGGGCGCCGGGGTCGCCGGCCTTCAGGCGATCGCCACCGCGCGCCGCCTTGGGGCGGTCGTCACCGCAACCGACGTGCGCCCCGCCGCCAAGGAGCAGGTGGAGTCGCTCGGCGCCAAGTTCATCGCGGTCGAGGACGACGAGTTCAAGCAGGCCGAAACCGCGGGGGGCTACGCCAAGGAGATGTCGGCCGAGTACCGCGCCAAGCAGGCAGCCCTCGTCGCCAGCCACATCGCCAAGCAGGACATCGTCATCACGACGGCCCTCATCCCGGGCCGACCCGCGCCCAAGCTCGTCACCCGCGAGATGGTCGAGGCCATGAAGCCCGGCTCCGTGGTGGTGGACCTTGCGGTCGAGCGCGGGGGCAATTGCGAGCTTGCCAAGCCCGGCGCGGTGGTGGACCACAACGGGGTCAAGATCGTCGGGCACCTCAATGTGCCGGGCCGCCTCGCCGCGACGGCCTCGAGCCTTTACGCCAAGAACCTCTACGCCTTCGTCGAGACCCTGGTGAACAAGGACAACAAGGTTCTTGCCGTGAACTGGGACGACGAGCTCGTGAAGGCCACCTGCCTCACCCGCGACGGCGCCGTCGTCCACCCCGCCTTCCACACCGCCGCCTGAGCCTAAGGACCGGAGCCAAGGACGACGCGATGCAAGCCCTCACCCCCGAACAGGCGCTCGACCAGTCCCGCGCCGCCGCCGAGGCGGCCCAGCGCGCCGCCGATTCCGCTCAGGCCATCGCCGACCAGATCGCCGTCGTGGTCTCGACCGCAACGCAAGGCGCGGTGGACCCGACCGTGTTTCGCCTCGCGATCTTCGTGCTCGCCATCTTCGTCGGCTACTACGTGGTCTGGTCCGTCACCCCGGCCCTTCACACCCCGCTCATGTCGGTGACGAACGCGATCTCGTCCGTGATCGTGGTCGGCGCCCTGCTGGCGGTCGGCGTGCCGCTCACCGCCGAAGGCACGGGCCTTGCCCGGGTGTTCGGATTCATCGCCCTTGTTCTGGCCGGCATCAACATCTTCGGGGGCTTCCTCGTCACCGAGCGCATGCTCGCCATGTACAAGAAGAAGGGCTGAGGCGATGGGCGAGAACGTCTCGAACCTTCTGTATCTCGTCGCCGGCGTTCTCTTCATCCTGGCGCTGAGGGGCCTGTCGCATCCCACCACCTCCCGGCAGGGCAACCTGTTCGGCATGGCCGGCATGGGGCTTGCCATTCTCACCACGCTCGCCTTCACGGTCCCCGAGGGGCTCGGCGGCTGGGGTCTCGTGGTGCTCGGCCTCGGCCTTGGTGGCGGCATCGGGGCTGTGGTGGCCCGGCGCGTGCCCATGACGGCGATGCCCCAACTCGTAGCCGCCTTCCACTCGGGCGTCGGCCTTGCGGCCGTGTTCGTGGCGGCGGCTGCCCTTTATGCGCCCCAGGCCTTCGGCATCGGGGCGGTCGGGCGCGTTCCGGGCGGCAGCCTCTTCGAGATGGGGCTCGGCACCGCGATCGGCGCGATCACGTTCACGGGCTCGGTGATCGCGTTCCTGAAGCTCGACGGCCGCATGAGCGGTAAGCCGATCATGCTGCCCCAGCGCCACCTGATCAATATCGGCCTTGGGCTGCTGCTCCTGCTGCTCCTCGTCGTGTTCATCCGCACCGAGAGCCATGCCGCGTTCTGGCTCATCGTGCTCGTCTCGTTCGTGCTCGGGGTGACGCTCATCATCCCCATCGGCGGGGCTGACATGCCCGTCGTGGTGTCGATGCTGAACTCGTACTCCGGCTGGGCGGCGGCGGGCATCGGCTTCACCCTCGGCAACCTTGCCCTCATCATCACGGGCGCGCTGGTGGGCTCGTCGGGCGCGATCCTGTCCTACATCATGTGCAAGGGGATGAATCGGAGCTTCATCTCCGTGATCCTGGGCGGCTTCGGGGGCGAGACCGCGGGGGCGGCGGGCGGGGCCGTCGAGACGCGGCCCGTCAAGCAGGGCTCGGCGGACGATGCGGCCTTCATCATGAAGAACGCCGAGAAGGTGATCATCGTACCAGGCTACGGCATGGCGGTGGCCCAGGCCCAGCACTCCCTTCGCGAGATGGCGGATCTGCTCAAAGGCGAGGGCGTGGAGGTGAAGTACGCCATCCACCCCGTGGCGGGTCGCATGCCGGGGCACATGAACGTGCTCCTGGCGGAGGCGAGCGTGCCATACGACGAGGTGTTCGAACTGGAGGACATCAACGGCGAGTTCGCGCAAGCCGACGTTGCCTTCGTGATCGGGGCGAACGACGTCACGAACCCTGCGGCCAAGACCGACACCTCGTCTCCCATCTACGGCATGCCGATCCTCGATGTGGAGAAGGCCAAGACGGTCCTGTTCATCAAGCGCGGCATGGGCTCGGGTTATGCCGGGGTGGAGAACGAGCTGTTCTTCCGCGACAACACCATGATGCTCTTCGGAGACGCCAAGAAAGTCGTCGATTCCATCCTCAAGAGCTTCGACTAGGATCGCCCGCCGATCCGCTGTCGCCTGTGACGCCGGGGCGGGGCCCCGAAGCGAAGAGGGTGGCGCGAATACTTCATGGCCCGCTTCCTTCGCAGCCTCGCCCTGATCCTCGTCACGCTCTACGCCCTCGCGGTCGGCGCCCTGTTCTTCGCGCAGCGCAGCCTCCTGTACCCTGGCTCGGGCCAGGTGACGAATGCCGCGCAGGCGGGCCTCGCCGGGATCGTCGAGGACGTGGTGCTCGCGACGCCCGACGGCGAGCGCCTCGTCGCGTGGTGGAAGCCGCCGGAGATCGGGCGCGCGGTCGTGATCTACTTTCACGGCAACGGAGGATCGCTCTGGAACCGGCGTGATCGGGCGCGGGCCCTTGCCGCCACCGGCCGCGGGCTGCTGATGGTGAGCTATCGCGGCTATTCGGGCTCCACCGGCACGCCGAGCGAAGAGGGCCTCAGGATCGATGCGCGCACGGCCTATGACTTCGTCGCCAAGCCCTACGAGCCCTCGCGGATCGTCCTTTACGGCGAGTCCCTCGGCACGGGCGTCGCGGTGCGCCTCGCCGCCGAGCGTGAAGTCGGGGGGCTGATCCTGGATGCGCCCTACACGTCGACCGCGGCGGTCGCGGCCGCGCGCTTTCCGTTCGTGCCGGTTTCGCTCCTCATGCGCGACCAGTACCGCTCGGCCGAGATCATCGGGAACGTCAAGGCGCCGATCCTCATCATGCACGGCACCGCCGACCGGGTGATCCCCTTCGCGTTCGGCGAAGCGCTCCACGCGGCCGCCCCCGAACCGAAGCGCTTCGTGCGCTTCGAGGGGCTCGGCCACACCACGCTCTTGGAGCAGGGCGGCCTTGCCGAGGTCGACGCCTTCCTCAAGCCCATTGAGGCCGCGATTCCGTGGCCGCCGGACACCGCCGCGACCCCATGACCATCACCTTGCGAACCGCCGACCCCGCCGACCACGAAACCGTCGTCGACCTCATCCACGTGCTCAACCTCCACGAGGCCGACCTGACCGGCGACCGCAAGCGCGACCGCGCGGCCGCCGCGGCCTATCATGACGAACTGCAGCAGCGCCTTGCGAAGCGCAACGGCCGCATCGTGCTGGCCGAGGAGGAGGGCATCGTCGTCGCCGCCATGGGGTTTTGCCTCGACGAGGATGCCGCCTACGTCACGGACGACGTGCGCCAGCACGGCACGGTCACGGACCTCGTCGTTCGCGAGGAGCATCGCGGCCGCGGCATCGGACGCATGCTCCTAAGCGAGGCCGAGCGCCTGACCCGCGAGGCGGGCCTGCGCCGCCTCGTCATCGGAGCGCTGGTCAAGAACGAGGGCGCCGAGCGCGCCTACCGCGCCTTCGGCTTCGAGCCTTACGTGTCGATCCTGGTGAAGCCGCTCGACTGAGCGCCCGAACGGTGCCGCGGCCCCGGGAGCGGCCGGCGGTCAGAACAGCTTGCCGAAGCTGCCGCCCTGCACGCGGGCGAGGCCCTGCTTCGCCGTTCCGTTGCCGGCATCGACGCCGAGGGCGCGCTGGAAGCTCTCCACGGCCTGCGCCTTCTGGCCCTGGCGCTCATAGGCGATGCCACGCCACGCCCAGGATTCGGCGTCCTTGTTGTTCACGTTGAGGGCTGCATTGAAATCCTCGACGGCCTTCTCGTATTGGCTCGTCGCGACGTAGCTCTGGCCCCGCGCGGCGTACGGAGGAGCCACGAAGGGATTGCGGTCGATGGCCGAGTCGAAATCCTGGATGGCCTGCTGGTGGTTGCCCTGGCGCTGGTAGAGGAGGCCGCGGGCATGAAGCGCCTCGGCGGATTCCGGGGTCAGGCGGATCGCCACCGTGAGGTCGTTGAGCGCTTCGCCGAAAGCGCCTTGCGCGCGCAGCAGGTTGCCGCGGCCGATATAGGCCGGACCGTAATTGGGATCCGCCTGAATCGCGCGGGTGAAGTCCGCGAGGGCTTGGTCGTTCTTGTTCGTCTGGCGGTAGGCGAGCGCCCGGTTCGTGTAGGCCGGCGCGTAGTTGGGATCGAGCTGCACCGCCTTGTTGAAGTCGGCGAGGGCATCGCCGTAGCGGCCGACGCGCGCATGGGCGGCGCCGCGGGTGTTGTAGGCGCCCGGATCGCTCGGGTTGCGCTGGATCACCTCGGAGAGCGACGCGATGTTGACCGCACTCGTCCCCTGCTTGTCCTCCTCCACCACGGCGATGCGCTGGGCGGTGCCGCGGCTCACGGTTTCGCAACCGGCGAGCGTCAGGGCGGCGAGCGCCATGCTCAAGGGAGCCACGCGGCGAAGGGGGATCATCAGCACGCTCGTTATCCTTCAACGGCCCGGGAGGGCGGCAGGCTTGGCACTTTATCCGAGTCGCCGAACGCTCGTGAGCGCCCGGCCGGCGAGCGCCTGCTTATCAAACCAAATGTGGCGTTGTGGCGACGCTTTATCGACGCAGCGACGCTCGGGAGGCGCCGAGCCGGGCCCGTTCGACGGCGACGGCCCTGGGCTCCCGGCGGGAGCCGGTCCAGCGGCTAGCGGCCGGGAACGGTCCGGGGCTTTGCGGGCAGAAGGCCCTCGCGCTGCAGCTTCTTGCGGATCAGCTTGCGGGCGCGGCGGACGCCTTCCGCCTTCTCGCGGGCCCGCTTCTCCGAGGGCTTCTCGTAATGCCCGCGCAGCTTCATCTCGCGAAAGACGCCTTCGCGCTGGAGCTTCTTCTTGAGAGCGCGGAGTGCCTGCTCAACGTTGTTGTCTCGAACAAGAACCTGCACGCGTGATCCTCGTGTGTGCCGAATAGGGGGTTGAAGAGAAGCGGGAGGCGCTTTGACGCACCTATGCCGAGGCCGCGGCTCCTAGCCGAACGGCCGAGAGCCGTCAAGGCGCGCCCACGCTTCCGCAGCGTAGAACAGCGAAGCCTGGCACCGGTTTCAGGCGCCCTCGGGATGGATGCGGGTCACGTGACCCATCTTCCGGCCGGGCCGCGCTTCGCCCTTGCCGTAAAGGTGGAGATGGGCGCCGGGCTCGCCGAGCAGCGACGCCCAGGCCTCGACGTCGCCGCCGAGGAGGTTGCGCATCTCGATGCGGCCGCGGCGGGTCGTCGGGCCGAGGGGCCAGCCGCAGACCGCGCGCACATGCTGCTCGAATTGCGAGGTCGCGGCCCCCTCGATGGTCCAGTGTCCCGAATTGTGGACCCGGGGCGCGATCTCGTTGACGACGAGCCGCTCGCCTCCGTTCTGCCGGACGAGGAACAGCTCCACCGTAATGACGCCCACGTAATCGAGGGCGCAGGCGAGGGCTTCCGCGATGGCATAGGCGTCGTCCTCGGTCTGCCGCGAAACCCCGGCCGGGACCCGGGTCACGTCGAGGATGTGCGAGCGGTGCTCGTTCGCGCACAGGTCGTAGGCCGCGAAGGCTCCGTCGGCGCCTCGGGCCGCGATCACCGACACCTCGCGCTCGAACGGAACGAAGCCTTCCAGGATGCAGGGTGCTTCGCCGAGCGCGCGCCAGGCTTGCCCCGGGTCGACGCCGTCCCGCAGCATCGCCTGGCCCTTGCCGTCGTAGCCGAAGCGCCGGGTCTTCAGAACGGCCGGGCGCCCGATCCGCGCAAGGGCGCCCGCAAGCTCCGCCTCGCCGGCGACCGCCGCGAAGGGCGCGGTCTCGATGCCGAGGCCCGCGACGAAGCTCTTCTCCTCGAGGCGGTCCTGCGTGACGGCGAGCGCCCGTGCGTTCGGATAAAGCGGCGAGTGACGGCTCAGCACTGCGGCCGCAGGACCCGGCACGTTCTCGAACTCGTAAGTGACTACGTCGCAGCTTTCCGCGAAACGCCTCAGGGCCTCCTCGTCCTCGTAGGGCGCGACGGTTTGCGCGGCGGCGACGTCGAAGGCCGGGCTGTCCCGGTCCGGCGCGTAGATGTGCGTCTTGAGCCCGAGGGGAGCGGCGGCGAGGGCGAGCATGCGCCCGAGCTGCCCGCCGCCCAGGATGCCGAGGGTGGCGCCGGGGCGGATCACGGGGCGGCGCTCGCGGGCCGCTCGGCGACGCTCTCGGTCTGGCGCGCCCGCCAGGCATCGAGGCGCTCGGCGAGGCTCGGGTCGCTGAGGGCGAGCACCGCGGCGGCGAGGAGCGCGGCGTTGACGGCTCCGGCCCGCCCGATGGCGAGTGTGCCCACCGGGATGCCGGCCGGCATCTGCACGATGGAGAGCAGGCTGTCCTGGCCGGACAGGGCCTTCGATTCCACCGGAACGCCGAAAACGGGGAGGGGAGTCATGGCGGCGGCCATGCCGGGAAGATGGGCGGCGCCGCCCGCGCCCGCGATGATGACCTTGAAGCCCTCGGCCTTGGCCCCCTTGGCGAAAGCGACGAGCCTCTCCGGCGTCCGGTGGGCCGAAACGATGCGGGCGTCGTAAGGGATCGTTAACGCATCCAGCGTTTCGGCTGCGTGCCGCATGGTGTCCCAGTCGGACTGGCTGCCCATGATCAGGGCGACGGGCGTCTCAGCCATGGTGCGGCTCCAGAGGGGTGCCCCGTCCGCATAGCGAAGCCTTTACGGACGAGCAAGATTGCGGCTTTAAGGTTCCCTACCCGTCACGGCCAGCTGAGAGCCCCTTGTCCGACCCGAACACCGTGCGCGCCGAGATCGACCAGCTTCGCGGCGAGGTCGAGCGGCTGGCAGCCGAACTCACGGACATGCGGGCCCATGCGTCGCTCCTGGAATCGCTCGCCCAGGAGGACCCGCTGACGGGCCTCCTCAATCGCCGGGGCTTCTTTCGCGACCTTGCCCGCGCGGTGGCGTACCGCGCCCGCTACGGAACGCCCATCGCGCTCCTCGTGGTGGATCTCGACGACTTCAAGCCGATCAACGACGAGCACGGCCACGAGGCCGGGGACCGGGCGCTGGTCCATGTGTCGACCCTGCTGCGCAACAACGTCCGGGCGTCCGATTCGGTGGGCCGGCTCGGGGGCGACGAGTTCGCGATCATTCTCTGGCAGGCCGACGGGGCGAACGCCCGAACGAAGGCTGCTTCCCTCGAGGCGCTCATCGGCGCCTCACCCCTTGTCCTCGGGGCCGCCAAGGTGCCGCTCGGCTGCACCATCGGGGTCGCGCCGGTGGAGGCCACCGACACCGCCGAGGATGCGCTCACGCGGGCCGATCACGCCATGTATGCGAAGAAGCGCGAGCGCAAACCCGCGCTCAGGCGATGATGTCCGGCGTGAGCTGATCCTCGAGCCGGATGATTCGGTCCTTCAGGACGAGCTTGCGCTTCTTGAGACGCTGGATCTGCAATTGATCCCCCGCCACCATGTTCTCCAGGGCTTCGATGGCGGTGTCGAGGTCGCGATGTTCCTGCTTCAACCGCGCGAGCTCTGATTCGAGCTCGAAATTCTCGTTCATTGGAAAATCCAAAACCTGCCGTTCCCGCGAGCCGCAATGATTGGGGCGAAATCGGGGCCGAGTATGCGCCGTAAACCGTGCCGCTGCAAGGCTTTACGCCCGATGGATTTGATGCGGCGCAACGACGATTTGCCCTCAACATGCCATGGTGTGTGTGGCACACTTCGCCGGTCGGACAAATCGAACAGGAGGAACCGGCATGCCGCTGCAGAATCATCTGACGGAGCTTGAACGCAAGCATCAGGCGCTTGAGCGGGAGATCCAGGACGCGCTGGCTCACCCGTCCACGGATGACATTAGGCTGGCGGAACTGAAGCGGCGCAAGCTTCAGCTGAAGGACGAGATCACCCGGCTAAAAGGGTCGTCCTCCCGGATGGTGCACTGACCACCTCACATCAACACGTCCCACGAAGCCGTCGCGCGAATCATCGGGCGACGGCTTTTCTTTTCTAAAAGCTCTGAGCCGCGTCCTCGGCCGGCAGCCTCACAGGTCCCGCGCCATCTCTCGCAGGCGGAACTTCTGGATCTTGCCCGTCGAGGTCTTGGGCAGTTCCGTGAACACCACCGTGCGCGGGCACTTGTACGCCGCAAGATGCCCCCGGCACCAGGCGACGATCTCTTCCGCCGAGACCATCTCGCTGGCTTTCAACTCGACGAAGGCGCAGGGCGTCTCACCCCATTTCTCGTCGGGCTTCGCCACCACGGCGGCGGCCTGCACGGCGGGGTGCTTGTAGAGCGCCTCCTCCACCTCGATGGAGGAGATGTTCTCGCCCCCTGAGATGATGATGTCCTTCGAGCGGTCCTTCAGCTGAACGTAGCCGTCCGGGTGCTTCACCCCGAGGTCGCCCGAGTGGAACCAGCCGCCCGCGAAGGCCTTGCCGGTGGCCGAGGGGTTCTTGAGGTAGCCCTTCATCACCACGTTGCCGCGGAACATGACCTCGCCGAGGGTCCGGCCGTCCGCCGGGACCGGCTCCAGGGTCTCGGGGTCGAGCACGTCGAGGGCCTCCAGCACCGGGTAGCGCACGCCCTGGCGCGCTTTCTTGGCGGCGTAGTCGGAGGCCGGCAGGCCGTCCCATTCCTCGTGCCATTCGTTCACGACCGCAGGGCCATAGACCTCCGTCAGGCCGTAAAGGTGCGTGACGTCGAAACCGGCCTCCTTCATGGCGGCGAGCACGGCCTCCGGCGGGGGCGCCGCGGCGGTGAAGAAGCGCACCGTCTGGTCGAAGGCGCGGCGCTCGCCGGCGCCTGCGTTGAGCAGGGTCGACATGACGATGGGCGCCCCGCACAGATGGGTGACCCCGTGGTCGGCGAGGGCGTCGTACATCGCGCCGGCGCGCACCTGGCGCAGGCACACATGGGTGCCGGCGACGATGGAGAGCGACCAGGGAAAGCACCAGCCATTGCAGTGGAACATCGGCAGGGTCCACAGATAGACCGGGTGCTGGCCCATCCCGCCCGTCACGATGTTGCCCAGGCTTAGGAGATAGGCCCCGCGATGGTGGTAGACGACGCCCTTCGGATCGCCCGTGGTGCCGGAGGTGTAGTTGAGCGCGATGGCGTCCCATTCGTCGTCCGGCATGGCCCAGGCGTGGTCCGGATCGCCGCCGGCCAGGAACGCCTCGTAATCCATCGTGCCGAGGCGCTCGCCCGCGCCCGCATATTCGGGATCGTCGACGTCGATCACGAGAGGCCTGACGCCGGCCTGCGCGAGGGCCAGCGCGATGGTCTTCGAAAACTCCCTGTCGGTGATCAGCACCTTCGCTTCGCTGTGATCGAGCGAGAAGGCGATGACCGCAGGATCGAGGCGCGTGTTGAGGGTGTTGAGCACCGCGCCCGCCATCGGCACCCCGTAATGGCATTCCAGCATGGCGGGGGTGTTGGGCAGCATCACCGCCACCGTGTCGCCGCGCCCGACCCCGTGCCGGCGCAACGCCGAGGCGAGGCGGCGGGCGCGGGCGTAGAAATCGCGGTAGGAGCGCCGGAGGGAGCCGTGGATGATCGCCGTCCGGTCGGGGTGAACGGCGGCCGCGCGCTCGAGGAACGTGAGCGGCGTCAGAGGCTGGAAATTCGCCGGGTTCTTGTCGAGATCGCGCTCGTAGGGGTTCGCCAAGGCCAGAGCCTCCTGGGATCGTTCCGGGAAGGCTAGGGGATGGGCCGCCGGCCGTCCATCAGCCGTTGAGGGCAGAGACCCCGTCCGCGATGAGCTTGAGGCCGACGAGGATGAGGAGCCCGTAGACGATGGTGTAGAACCGTTCCCCCGACACCCGGCGCACCAGCAGCACCCCGGCCCAGGTGGAGGCCACCGCGACTGGAAACAGGGCCGCGGATGTGGCGAGGTTCTCCGCGGTGAACTGGCCGAGCGCCAGATAGGGCGCGACCTTGATCCAGTTGATGATGAAGAACACTACCGCGCCCGTGCCGACGAACACGTCCCGGGCGAGGCGCTGGGGCATGACGTAGATCTGGAAGGGCGGCCCGCCCGCATGGGCGATCATGCTCGTGAAGCCGACGATCGTTCCCCAGAACAGGCCGCGCGGAAGGTCGGCGTTCGTCGCCGCGGGCTTGGTCTCTCGGCGCTCCAGGATGAGGCGGCGGATCGCGAAGGCGAGCGAGACGACCCCGACCGCGAGCGTCACCGCCGCGTCCGACACGCGGGCGGCGAGGAGATAGCCAATCAGGATTCCGAACGTAGCGCCCGCGACGATGATCGCCACGTTGCGCCGGTCCCAAGCGCGCCGGTAGGCCCACACCGTCACCACGTCCTGAACGATGAGGATCGGCAGCATGATGGCGGCCGACTGCACTGGCGAGACCACGAGCGCCATGAGCGGGAGCGACAGGAGGCCGAGCCCCGAAAACCCGCCCTTCGCGAGTCCCATCAGGGTGACGGCCGGCACCGCCGCGGCGTAAAAGAGCGGGTCGGTGATCATCCGGATGAGGCTCGCCGAAAGTTGCCGCAGACCGCGGCTCCCGCGGTTGCTACCACGGCGCAACGATCACGCCCATGCCGGACGGACAACGGGGAAACGCCATGAGTGCACAGGTGAAGGCTGCGCAGACGAGCCGCTACCATGAGGTCTACGCCCGGGCGAAGGCGGACCCGGAGGGGTTCTGGACCGAAGCCGCCCGGGAGATCGACTGGTTTGAGGCGCCCGAGCGCGCCTTCGATCCCGCGGCCGGGATCTACGGGCGCTGGTACCCGGGCGGCACCGTGAATGCCTGCCACAACGCCCTCGACCGCCATGTGGCGGGCGGGCGCGCCGGGCAGGCGGCCCTCATCTACGACAGCCCCGTCACGGGCACGAAGCGCAGCTACACCTATGCGGAACTCCTCGACGAGGCGGCGACGCTCGCCGCCGTTCTCCAGGAGATGGAGGTCGGGAAGGGCGATACCGTCATCCTCTACATGCCGATGATCCCCGAAGCCGTGGCGGCGATGCTCGCCTGCGCGCGGATCGGCGCGGTGCATTCGGTGGTGTTCGGCGGGTTTGCGGCGAAAGAGCTCGCGGCCCGCATCGACGACGCCAAGCCTAAGGTGATCCTCACCGCCTCCTGCGGCATCGAGGCGGCGCGGGTGGTGCCCTACAAGCCGCTTCTCGACGAGGCGATCCGCTTGGCGGCCTCGAAGCCCGAGGCCTGCCTCGTCTTCCAGCGACCGCAGAGCGAGGCCTCCCTGATGCCGGGCCGCGACCGGGATTGGGCGGAGGCCGTCGCCGCGGCTCGGCAGGCGGGCCGGCGCTCGGCCTGCGTGCCGGTGGAGTCCACCGATCCGCTCTACGTCCTCTACACCTCCGGCACCACGGGCCGGCCGAAAGGGGTGGTGCGCGACACGGGCGGCTACCTCGTCGCGCTGAAATGGTCGATGCACGGGCTCTACGGCGTCAATCCCGGCGAGGTCTATTGGTGCGCGTCCGATGTCGGCTGGGTGGTCGGCCACTCGTACATCGTCTACGGCCCGCTCCTGCACGGCTGCACCACGGTCCTGTACGAGGGCAAGCCCGTGGGCACGCCCGATGCGGGCGCCTTCTGGCGGGTGATCGCGGAGCACGGCGCCGTGGTGCTGTTCACGGCGCCCACGGCCTTCCGCGCCATCAAGAAGGAGGATCCGGGAGGAGAGCTCCTCAAGGGCCGGGACCTCTCGCGCTTTCGCGCCCTGTTCCTCGCCGGCGAGCGCGCCGATCCGGACACGGTGCGGTGGGCCGAGGAGATCCTCGGCGTGCCGGTGGTCGACCATTGGTGGCAGACCGAAACCGGCTGGCCCATCGCCGGCAACCCGCTCGGCCTCGGCGCGCTGTCGGTCAAGCACGGCTCGCCCACGGTGCCCATGCCCGGCTACGACGTGCAGGTTCTCGACGAAGGCGGCAAGCCCGTCGCCCCGAACACCATGGGCACCATCGCCATCAAGCTGCCGCTGCCCCCCGGCAACCTGCCGACGCTCTGGCACGCGGACGACCGCTTCCGCGAGAGCTACCTCACCACCTATCCCGGCTACTACAACACCTCGGATGCGGGCTTCCTCGACGAGGACGGCTATGTCTACGTGATGGGGCGCACGGACGACATCATCAACGTCGCCGGGCATCGCCTCTCCACGGGAGGCATGGAGGAGGTGCTGGCCTCCCACCCAGCGGTAGCCGAATGCGCAGTGATCGGCGTGAAGGACAGCCTCAAGGGCGAGGTGCCCTGCGGCTTCGTGGTGCTGAAATCCGGCGTCACCCAGGCGCCGAACCAGGTCGAGAGCGAGCTCGTGGCCCTCGTGCGGGAGAAGATCGGGCCCGTGGCGGCGTTCAAGCTCGCGATCACGGTCGGCCGCCTGCCGAAGACGCGGTCCGGCAAGATTCTGCGCGGCACCATGAAGAAGATCGCCGACGGCGACACCTGGACGATGCCCGCCACCATCGACGATCCGCTGACCCTCGACGAGATCGGGGACGCTCTGAAGGGCAGGGGGCTGGCGGGATAAAGGCCCCCGGAAGAAAAAAGGCCCGGATCGCTCCGGGCCTTCGTGTATCGCTTATTCCTCGTCCTCGTCGTCGGTGCGCTTGAGCTGCTTGAGCTTGGCGAAGACCGAGTTGACGTCGATGTCGGCTTCGCGCTCGGGCCGGGACGGGGGGCGGTTCGCGAAAGGATCCTCGTACTCGTCCGCCGCAGCCGCGGTCGAAACCTCGGCGGGAAGCAGGGTGCCGCCGGCATCCTGCGGCTCCACATGCGGCCGGTCCTTGGCGGCGCGCTGCACCTCGAAGTCGAGGTCGATCTGCGAGCACAGGCCCAGGGTCACCGGGTCCATGGGCTGCAGGCTCGCCGAGTTCCAGTGGGTGCGCTCGCGGACCTGCTGGATCGTGGTCTTGGTAGTGCCGACGAGGCGCATGATCTGCGCATCCTTCAGCTCCGGGTGGTTGCGCACGAGCCAGAGGATCGCGTTCGGGCGGTCGTGGCGGCGCGAGACCGGGGTGTAGCGCGGGCCCTTCTTGACGCGCTTCTGCTCCGGCAGCTTCACCTTGGATTCCGCGACCTTGAGGCGGTAATCCGGGTTGCCCTGCGCCCGCTCGATGTCGTCGCGGGTGAGCTGGCCCGTGGTCACCGGGTCGAGGCCCTTGATGCCCGCCGCAACCTCCCCGTCCGCGATCCCCTTCACCTCGAGGGGGTGCAGCTTGCAGAAATCGGCGATCTGCTCGAACGACAGGGACGTGTTCTCGACGAGCCAAACGGCCGTCGCCTTGGGCATCAATGGGCCCTGAGACATGGCAACCTCCTGGTGAGCCGGGCACCCAAGGGGGCGCCGCACGGCAAAACTCTCCTGCGCTTCGTCCCGGCCGGGGCCGAAGCATCTCGTCTCACGATGTGAGGGGGACGGCGGGGAGTATAAGGAGCCCGGGCCCGGAGTGCAAACCCCAAGGCGCCGAAGGCGGGCCTGCCGGGCGCCCTCCAGGCGGCTGCAGACGGGGTGCGAACCGCCTTGAGCCGGCCCCGGCGTCACACCGTCAGAACGATCTTGCCCACGTGCTCGCCCCCGTCCATGCGCCGGTGGGCGTCCGCGACCCGGTCGAGCGGGTAGGTCGAATCCATGACCGGCCGGCAGCGGCCCTCGGCGAGGAGGGGCAGGACGCGCTCCTCGAGGGCGCGTGCGATGGCGGCCTTCTCGGCGACCGTGCGGGCCCGCAGGGTCGAGCCCGTATGGGTCAGGCGCTTCAGCATGAGGCGGCGGAAATCCACCTCGACTTTGCTGCCCTGCAGGAAGGCGATCTGGACGATGCGGCCGTCCTGGGCGGCGGCCTCGTGGTTGCGGGGGATGTAGGAGCCGCCCACCATGTCGAGGATCACGTCCGCGCCGCGTCCGCCGGTCGCCTCCTTCACGGCGCTCACGAAGTCCGCCGTGCGGTAATTGACGGCGACCTCGGCCCCGAGCCGGATGCAGGCGGCGCATTTCTCGTCCGTGCCGGCAGTGGCGATCACCCGGGCGCCGGAGGCCGCGGCCAGCTGGATCGCCGTCGTTCCGATGCCCGACGTGCCCCCGTGGACGAGGAGCGTCTCGCCCGGCTGCAGGCGCCCGCGCTCGAACACGTTGGTCCAGACCGTGAAATAGGTCTCCGGGATCCCGCCCGCCTCCTCGACCGAAAGGCCTGCCGGCACGGGGAGCGCGTTCGTCTCGTGCACCACGGCATACTCCGCATAGCCGCCGCCGGCGACGAGGCCCATGACGCGCTCGCCCGGGGCGAAGCGGGAGGCACCGGCGCCGAGGGCCGCCACCTCGCCGGCGATCTCGAGGCCGAGGACGTCCGGCGCGCCGGGCGGGGGCGGATAGGCCCCCTGGCGCTGGAGCACGTCCGGCCGGTTGATTCCCGCAGCCCGGACGCGCACCAGGATCTCGCCCGGGCCGGGTTGGGGCACCGGGCGGTCCACGACCTGCAGGACCTCCGGTCCGCCGCCGCTTTCGGCGATCACGGCGCGCATGGTGTCGGGCAGGGCTGGCATCGGGGTCTCCTTGAGGGCGAGAGCCGCAGCGGCGATGGCACGGGGCGGCGGGCGTTGGCAAGAAAGCCCGCCTGTCATACCTTAAGGGAAGCCGCTCGAAGAGGAGAATGCGATGGCCTTCGATCCCTTTGCCGAGGAGCAGGTTCGCCCCCGGGCCTCCGCCCACGAGATCGGGCAGGACCTGTCGATGCTGTCGATCCACGAGATCGACGAGCGGATCGCGGTGCTCAGGCGCGAGATCGAGCGGCTCGAGGAGGCGCGCGACCGCAAGGAGATGAGCCGCGCGGCGGCGAGCGCCTTCTTCAAGACGGCCTGAGGCGGTGCGGGCGCCTGAACCTGTGCCGTTTCGAGGCAGAAAGCCCGCCGGCGGGGGCCGTTCTTAACCGTCCTTTAAGGTTTCCGATTCATAAACGGAGGCATCCAGTTCTCTGGATGTCGAGTGGCTCCTGCCCACTCTGTTTGACGCCTCCCTGTTAGACCTTCGAGCCGCCGCAAGGCGGCTCTTTTTTGTCCACAGGCGGGGAGGGGGAGGCCCGGCGCCAAGCGCCTGGGGCGGCACGCGGACCCGGAAACGTCTTGCCAAGTCCGGGCGCGGCCTTAACCTTAATCAAAGCTTACCAAAGCCAAGCCAAGCGTTTCGATCTACATTTCTTGCGTGGAATCGAGGCCGCGTCCTCAACGGAACGGGCCCGCCGGGCTGGGAGTGTTTGAACGTGCTAGAGCGTGACGTGATGTTCAGGGACGAGGCCGCCGACCCCATCCATTTCGGGCGCACCTTCGTGAGCTCGGACGCGTTCAAGGCCCTGTTCCAGGAGGGCATGGAGCTCGTCGAGGAGACCGCGGCCTATCTCGACGGCCAGGGCCGCGAGGAATCGCGCCTGCTCTCGCGCCAGGGCACGCTCACCTATGCCAGCGAGAGCATGCGCCTCACCACGCGCCTCATGCAGATCGCCTCGTGGCTCCTCGTCCAGCGCGCGGTGGCGGAAGGGGAGATCACCCAGGATCAGGCCAAGACCGAGAAAAACCGGGTGCGCCTCGCCGCCCAGGGCTCGACCGTTCCGGCCGCCGATGTCGAGCTCCTGCCGCAACGCCTCAAGGACCTGATCGGCCTGTCCACGCGCCTCCACGCCCGCATCCTCCACCTCGACCAGCTCATCAGCGAAGCCGCCCCGAAGCCCCTCACCCCCGACAACCCGGTCGCCGTCCAGCAATGGCTGATCCAGCGCGCCTTCGGCGAGCCAGTAGCCTGACGTCTCCGATGGCCTCACCCCCGTCCGCGCGGGGGTGAGTGCGGGCCCGCCCGGCCGAGATCCGTGCACGAACGAAAAAGCCCCGCCGAAGCGGGGCTTTTTTGTGCCTGAATCCCGGATCGCTGCGCGTCCGGGATGACAGCCGCTCAAGCGGCTGTCACTTGCGGGCGCCGATATTGCCGAACTTCGAGGTGAAGCGCGACACGCGGCCGCCGCGGTCGAGGAGCTTCTGCTCGCCGCCCGTCCAGGCCGGGTGGGTGTTCGGGTCGATGTCGAGGTTGAGGGTGTCGCCCTCTTTGCCGTAGGTCGACCGGGTCATGTACTCGGTGCCGTTGGTCATCACGACCTTGATGAAGTGGTAGTCCGGGTGATCGGTTTCTTTGCGCGCCATTGCAACATCCTCCTGCGGCCTGCCCCGACGGGCGGCCCGCAGCCTGTGATCGAGCCTGTCTTGAAGATCGCGCGCCTATACCGCACTTGGGGGGACGAAACAAGCCGGGCCCGCAGGGCACAACGCGCGGCGAGCCTGCTATAAACCCGGTGCCATGGCCGAACCTGCCGCATCCTCCCGTCCCAAGGCCAATCTGAGCGCGCTGCGGCCGCTCGTGCCCTATGCCCTCGCTTATCGCGGGCGGATCGCCGCCGCGATCCTCGCCCTCGTCGCGGCCTCCGCGGCCACGCTCGTGGTGCCGCTCGCCGTGCGGCGGGTGGTGGATCACGGCTTCTCGGAGGAGGGCGCCCAACTCATCGACGCCTATTTCGCCATGCTGATCGGCGTCGTGGGCGTGCTCGCTCTTGCCAGCTCCGCCCGCTACTACCTCGTGATCACCCTCGGCGAACGGGTGGTGGCGGATGTGCGTCACGCCGTGTTCCGGCACCTCACGACCTTGGATCCGGCCTTCTTCGACCGCACGAAGAGCGGCGAGATCGTCTCGCGCCTCACCGCCGACACCACGCAGGTGAAGGCCGCCTTCGGGGTCAGCATCTCGCTCGCCCTGCGCAACGCCTTTCTGTTCCTCGGCGCGGTGGTGCTGATGATCGTGACGAGCCCCAAGCTCTCGGGCCTCGTGCTTCTGGCGATCCCGGTGATCGTGCTGCCCCTCGTGCTGTCGGGCCGCGCCGTGCGCCGCCGCTCGCGCGCCGCTCAGGACCGACTCGCCGACGCCTCGGCCTATGCGGCGGAGGCGGTGGGCGCCGTTCGCACCATGCAGGCCTTCGGGATGGAGCGCCACGCGGCGGGCCGCTTCGCGGCGGCGGCCGAGGAGGCCTTCGACGCGGCCCGGCTCTCCACCAAGATGCGGGCGCTCCTCACCGGAACGGCGATCTTCCTCGTATCGGCGAGCGTCGTTGGGGTCCTGTGGTACGGCGCCCAGGACGTGCTTGCCGGCACCATGACGGCTGGGCGCCTGTCCCAATTCGTTCTCTACGCGGTCTTCGCCGCAAGCTCCCTCGGCCAGCTCTCGGAGGTCTACGGCGAACTCGCCCAGGCGGCGGGCGCCGCGGAACGCCTCGCCGAAATCCTGGAGACCCGGCCCGCCATCGAGGCGCCGGCCCATCCCCGGGCGCTGCCCGCGCCGCCGGTCGGCACCGTCGCCTTCGAGGCGGTGCGCTTCGCCTATCCGACCCGCGAAGGGCAGGCGGCACTCGATGGCCTCACCTTCGCGCTGTCTCCCGGCGAGCGGGTCGCGGTGGTCGGCCCGTCGGGGGCCGGCAAGAGCACCATCCTGCAACTGCTGCTGCGCTTCTACGACCCGCAAGGCGGCCGCATCCTGGTCGACGGCGTGCCGGCGACCGAGGCCGATCCGGTCGCCCTGCGCGCCCGCATGGCGCTCGTGCCGCAGGAGCCCACGATCTTCGCCGCGTCGGTGCTGGAGAACATCCGCTACGGCCGCCCTGAGGCCAGCGAAGAGGAGGTGCGGGAGGCCGCGCGTCTTGCCTCCGCCGACGGTTTCATCCGCTCCCTGCCCGAGGGCTACGCCACTCTCATCGGCGAGCGCGGTGTCACCCTGTCGGGCGGCCAGCGCCAGCGCCTCGCCATCGCGCGGGCGATCCTGAAGGACGCGCCGATCCTGCTTCTCGACGAGGCGACGAGCGCCCTCGATGCGGAGAGCGAGCGCAAGGTGCAGGGCGCCCTCGACCGCCTCATGGAGGGCCGGACGACCCTCGTCATCGCCCACCGCCTCGCCACGATCCGCTCCGCCCACCGGATTCTGGTGCTCGACGATGGAAGGATCGTGGAGGAGGGCACCCATGAGGCGCTCATCGCCCGGGGCGGCCTTTACGCCCGCCTCGCCCGGCTGCAGTTCACGGGTTTCGGGGAACGGGCCGCCGCGGAGTGAGCGCGGGGCGGTCCCGTGGCCGAGCCCCGTCAGCGCTCCGTGAGCTTCAGCTCGATGCGCCGGTTGCGGGCATAGGCCTCCTCGGTCGTCCCGCGGTCGAGAGGCTGGAACTCGCCGAAGCCTGTGGCGGCGAGGCGCGTCGCGGGCACCCCGCGGGCGATGAGGGCCTGCACCATGGTGATCGCGCGCGCCGAGGACAGGGACCAGTTCGTCGGAAACTGTGGGGTCGCGATGGGGCGCTGGTCTGTGTGGCCGTCGACCCGCATGATCCAGTTGATGTCGGGCGGGATCTGCCGGTCGAGCTCGACGAGGGCCGAGGCGACGCGGTCGAGTTCGCTCGCGGCCTCGCTCCGCAGCACGGCTTGGCCGGCCTGGAACAGGAGCTCCGACTGAAAGACGAAGCGGTCGCCGACGATGCGCATGTCGGGGCGCTCGCCCAGGATCTGGCGCAGGCGGCCGAAGAAGTCGGAGCGGTAGCGGGCGAGTTCCTGGACGCGCTGAGCCAAGGCCACGTTGAGGCGGCTGCCGAGATCCGCGATGCGCGCCTGGCTCTCCCGGTCCCGGTTCTCGGAGGCGGAAAGCGCCTCTTCGAGGGCCGCGAGCTGCCGGCGCATGGCGGCGATCTGCTGGCTCAGGATCTCCACTTGGCTTAACGCCCGGCCCGTGGCCTGGCGCTCATTCTCGAGCGCCGTGTTGAGTTCCGCGGCCCGCTCCTGGGCGGCCCCGCCGCTCTCGACCAGGCTCTGGAGGCGCGAGCGCTCGGCCTCCGCCGCCCGCAACGTCGTCTGCAGGCCGGCGAGGGTCTCTTCGGAGGCGCGGCGCCCCGAGCGCTCCAGCGCCAGGAGATCGGTGAGTTCCGTGATCTGCCGGTTCAGGCGGTCGAGCACGGAATCCCGGCCCGAGATCTCCCGAGCGAGGAAGAACTGCCCCAGCATGAAGATCGAGATCATGAACACGACGGCGAGCAGCAGCGTCGACAGGGCGTCGACGAAGCCGGGCCAGTAATTGACGCTGGCCTGCCCGCCGCGCCGCCGTCCGCCGCTCGCCACCGGCATGGTCTACGAGATCCTTTCGCGGCTGAGCCGCTCCAGCACCTGCTTCAGCTCCTTCTCGCGGGCCGCCTGGGCCTCGACCCAGTCGCGGATGATCTGCTGCTCGGAGCGCATGTGCTGGACGAGGCCCTGGATGCCCTCGGCGAGGTTCGCCATGGCCTGGGTGGCGGCCCGCCCGCCCGCGCCGTCGTTCACGGCCGCCGTGAGGCGGTTGAGGGCGAGGGTGAGATCGGGAGGCGGCTGGGCAGGGCGGGGCCCCATCTCGCCCGCCGCATCCGTGGTGGAGCTCGCGAGCCAGTCCTCGAGCTCCGTGTAGAAGCGGCTCTGGGCCTGACCCGCCTGGAGATCCAGGAAGCTCACGATGAGAGAGCCGGCAAGGCCGAAGAGCGAGGCCGAGAACGACAGGCCCATGCCCTGGAGCGGGCCCGCCAGGGCGTTCTTCAACTCGTCGAACAGCACGGCCGCGTCCTGGCCCGTGCGCAGCGAGCCGATGATCCGACCGACGGAGCCCACGGTCTCGATGAGGCCCCAGAAGGTGCCGAGGAGGCCAAGGAACACCAGGAGACCCGCAAGGTAGCGCACGATCTCGCGGCTCTCGTCGAGGCGCGCGCCCACGCTGTCGAGGAGCGAGCGCGTGGTGGCGATCGAGAGGGCCGAGCGGCTGGCGCGGTTGTTGATGAGGGCCGCCATGGGCGCGAGCAGGACGGGCTGCGCGGCGGTGAGGCCCTCGTCGGCGCGGCTCAGGGTGTTGACCCAGCGCACCTCCGGAAACAGACGCCAGACCTGGCGGATCGCCAGCACGGCACCGATGAGCATCACGCCGAGGATGAGCGCGTTCAGGCCGGGATTGGCCAGGAAGGCCTCCCAGATCTGCCGGTAGAGGATGAAGGCGACGAACCCCGCCAGCACCAGGAACACCGCCATGCGGACGAGATAGATCCGCGGAGGAGTCAGAGGTTGGGTGTCCATCACCATCCACTTCTTGAGGGCGTGCCGATGCCGGCACTCTGACCGCACGGGACCCCACGATCAAGCACAGCCCGGTTATCCTGCGGCTTCACGAACAGGAAGTGTGACATGGGCGCCATGATGGGGCGCTCCGGCCGCTCCGGGGCGGCTGAAAACATATGCACCTCGACCCTCATCCCGAGGAGCCGCGCAGCGGCGTCTCGAAGGAGGATCAGAGGGCGCTTGATGCGCTTCTTTCGCTTTCTGGAGACGCCCTCGTCCTTCGAGACGTTCGCTCCGCGAACCCTCAGGATGAGGGCTGCATCTTCACCGACCGGCGCTCCACCTCAGGCCGTCGCGGCGGGGCGCTTCGCCTCCTTGATGAGCGCCAGGAGTTCCCGGTGCAGGGTCTCGTTCCCGCAGGCGATGGAGCGCTTCGCGAGGGGGTCGCTGCCGCCGTCGGCATCCGACACGAAGCCGCCCGCCTCGCGGATCAGGATAATGCCGGCCGCCATGTCCCAGGAATCGAGGCCGCGCTCCCAGAAGACGTCCATCCGTCCGCTCGCCACATAGGCGAGATCCAGGGCCGCCGAGCCGAGGCGGCGGGTGCCGCCCACGTGCAGCATCACGGTGGCGAGCTCGCGCAGGAACATGGCGTGGTCGCCCTTGCCGATATGGGGAAGGCCGCAGCCCACCACGGCGTCCGCGAGATCCCGGCGGGCGGCAACGCGGATGCGACGGTTGTTGAGGTAAGCGCCCTTGCCCCGCTCGGCGATGAACATCTCGTCCTTGGCCGGATCGTAGACCACGCCCGCCACGATCTGGCCGTCCCGCTCGAGGCCGACCGAGATGGCGAATTGCGGGATGCCGTGCAGGAAGTTGGTGGTGCCGTCGAGGGGATCGATGTGCCAGCGGTGGCTCGGGTCCGTGCCCTCCACGACGCCGCTCTCTTCCATCACGAGGCCGTAGCCGGGCCGGGCCTTTTCGAGGGCCTCGCGCAGGATCGACTCGGCCTTGCGGTCGGCGGCGGACACGAAATCGCCCGGTCCCTTCCGGGAGACCTGCAGGTTCTCCACCTCGCCGAAGTCGCGCTTGAGGGAGCGCGAGGCCTTCATCACGGCGTCCGTCATCACGGTCATCAGGGGGGAGCGGATCATGGACGCGGGTCCTTCGGTCTGGCTGGCGATGGGAAAGAGCGGGTTCGGTGCAGGCGGTGGCGGATCGGCAGTCCGCCCAGCGCCCCGCGGCGGGGCTGGAGACCACGCGGGGCGGGGAGCGTCAAGCGTCCTGAACGCTAGGGCGTGCCGGTGCGTTCCGCCGCGATCCGCTCGGCACGGGTCCGGTCGGCGGCGGAGAGATCCTTCAGGGCCTCGTCGAGCCAGGTATCGGGCAGGCCCTGCGCGGCCGCCATGAGGTGCCAGGCACCGGCCTCCACCTTGTTCGCCGGAACGCCCCGGCCCGCGGCGTAGAGGCGGGCGAGACGGTTTTGGGCGATGGCATTGCCCTTGGCGGCGGCCCGGCGGAAGGCCTTGGCGGCCTCGGCCTCGTTCTTGGCCACGCCGTCGCCGTTAAAGAGCAGGATGGCGTATTCCACCTCGCCGGCGAGGCTGCCGTTCTTGGCGGCGCGCGAGAACAGCTCGGCGGCTTCCGCGGCGTCGCGGGGAAGGCCGCGGCCCTTGAGGTGCAGGACCCCGAGCGCATGCTGGGCGTCGGCGATCTCCGCGCTGGCGGCCTTCTGCAAGAGCTCGACCGCCCGGGCGAGATCTGAGGCGGAGCCCGAGGGCAGGAGGAGGAGGGCAAGGTTGTAGGAGGCCCGGGGCTCGCCCTTGGCGGCCGCCTGTTCGAGCCAGGTGCGGCCCTGCCCCGGGTTCTTGGCCATGCCGCGCCCGTCGATCGCCATCAGGCCCAGCGCCGACAGCGCGTGGGGATCGCCGCTGCGGGCGGCGAGGCGGTACCATTCCGCGGCCTTGACGGGATCCTGCGGAACGCCGAGCCCCTGATTGTAGAGCTCGCCCAGAAGCGTCATGGCGGGGGCATCGTTCGGCGTCTTTTCGAGCCGCTGCGTCGCCTCCCGGAAGGCCGTCACGTAAAGGCCGCGCTGATAGGCGCCGTAGGCCGGGTCTGGGATCGGCGCGGCCGAGGCGGAGCCGGCCGCGAGGGTAAAGGCGAGGCTGAAAGAGAGGCGCCGCATCAGCCGGCCGCCTCCACGCCGGCGAGGCGCCCGAGCGCCTGGCGCACCGCGGGGGCGGGTCCCTCGGGATGCGACCAGACCGCGTCCCCGAGCGCCACGAACTCCGCTCCCGTCGCCGCGAGCGCCGGGACAGCGTCGAGGGTCGGCGCATAGGCGACGCAGGGCGTCTCGAAGATCTCCGCCCACCAGGCCGCGCGCTCCGCCACGCTCTCGAGGGAGGGCAGGGAGCCGTCCGGGCGGGGTTCGCCGAAGAGAAGGTAGTCGACCCCGGCCTCGCCGAAGGTCATGGCATCGTCCTTCGAGCGGATGCCGCCGATTCCGAGCGTCCGCTCGCCCTTGAGGCGCCCCGCAACCTCCTTCACGGCCGCGGCCTTGGGTCCTGCGAGATGCACCCCGTCGGCGCCGCCGCGGGCCGCCACCGTCACGACGTCGGCGTCGCCGTCGCTCGCCACGATGAGGGCCGCGCCGTGCTCCTGGGCGGCGTGGGAGAGCGCCTTCACCCGGTTGGTGAGGGTGCGCTCGTCGGCCGGGGCGAGACGCACCAGCACCGCCGCCACGTCGCCGGCCGCGCAGGCTTCGGCGAGGCGCGGGGCGAAGGCGGCGGCGTCCTCGACGAGGGGCGTGATGAGGTAGAGACGAGCGGCGGGCTCAGCCATGGCAGGGTTCGGGGCGTGTTGAGGATCGGCCCCCTTTAAAGGAAACGGGGCCGTCTTGCGAGGCCCCGTTTCAGTTCACGATTGAGGCGAAAGCCGGGCTGCCGGCCTACTCCGCGGCGGCGCGGGTGGTCGAGAAGGTCGGGTCGAGCTCGCCCTTGGCGTAGCGCTTGGCCATCTCGGCGGTGGTGAGCACGCGCTTGATCTTCGAGGCCTGCCCGGCGGTGTTGAACTCCTGCAGACGCTGCCTGCAAAGCTTCGTCATCGCCTCCATGGCGGGCTTCAGGTACTTGCGCGGGTCGAACTCGCCGGGGTGCTCGGACAGGATCTTGCGGATCTGGCCCGTCATCGCCATCCGGTTGTCGGTGTCGATGTTGATCTTGCGCACGCCGTTCTTGATGCCGCGCTGGATCTCCTCCACGGGCACGCCCCAGGTCTGGGGCATCTTGCCGCCGTACTGGTTGATGATGTCCTGGAGGTCCTGCGGCACCGACGAGGAGCCGTGCATCACGAGGTGCATGTTCGGCAGCTTCGCGTGGATCTCTTCGATCACGTGCATCGCCAGGATCGCGCCGTCGGGCTTGCGGGTGAACTTGTAGGCGCCGTGGGACGTGCCCATGGCGATGGCGAGGGCGTCGACCTTGGTTTCGGCGACGAACTTCACGGCCTCGTCGGGGTTCGTGAGGAGCTGGTCGTGGGAGAGCTTGCCCTCGGCCCCGTGCCCGTCCTCGGCCTCGCCCATGCCGCTCTCGAGGGAGCCGAGCACGCCGAGCTCGCCCTCCACCGAGATGCCGCCGAGATGGGCCATCTCGGTGACCTGGCGGGTGACGGCGACGTTGTAGTCCCAGTCGCCCGGAGTCTTGCCGTCCGCTTTCAGCGAGCCGTCCATCATCACGGAGGTGAAGCCGGCCTGGATAGCGGTCATGCAGGTGGCGGGCTCGTTGCCGTGGTCGAGATGCACGCAGACCGGGATGTGCGGATAGATCTCCGTCACCGCGTCCATCATGTGCTTGAGCATGATGTCGTTGGCGTAGGAGCGCGCCCCGCGGGAGGCCTGGATGATCACCGGCGCGTCGACGGCGTTGGCCGCCTCCATGATGGCGAGCGCCTGCTCCATGTTGTTGATGTTGAAGGCCGGAACGCCGTAATCGTTCTCGGCGGCGTGGTCGAGCAGCTGTCGTAGCGTGATGCGCGCCATGGATGTCCTCCGCTGATGCTTTTGATTATGGGCGCGAGAGCCCGTTTTTTCCAGTCCGGTCCGTGCCTTAGGCCCGCAGCGCCTCGACTCCCGGAAGCGACTTGCCCTCGAGCCATTCGAGGAAGGCCCCCCCGGCCGTGGAGACGTAGGAGAAGCTCTCCGCCACGCCCGCATGGTTGAGCGCCGCCACCGTGTCGCCGCCGCCGGCGACCGAGACGAGCTTGCCGGCTTTGGTGCGCTCCGCCGCGTGCCGCGCCGCCGCCACCGTGCCCTGGTCGAAGGGCGCGATCTCGAAGGCTCCGAGCGGGCCGTTCCACACGAGCGTCGCCGCATCGTTGATCGCGGCCTGGATGCGCTCCACGGATTGCGAGCCGACGTCGAGGATCATCCGGTCCTCCGGGATGGCGTCGATGCCGTAGGTGAGGTGCTCGGCCCCCGCCTTGAACTCGGTGGCGCACACCCCGTCTACCGGCAGGATGATGGCGCAGCCCGTCTCGCGGGCCCGGGCGATGATGCGCAAGGCCGTCTCGGCGAGGTCCTTCTCGGCGAGGGACTTGCCGACGCCGAGCCCCGTCGCGTGGACGAAAGTGTTCGCCATGCCGCCGCCGATCACGAGGGCGTCCACCTTGCCGACGAGATTTTCGAGAAGGTCGATCTTGGACGACACCTTGGCGCCGCCCACCACCGCCACCACCGGGCGGGCCGGGGCCTCGAGGCCCTTCGTCAGCGCGTCGAGCTCCGCCTGCATGGTCCGCCCCGCATAGGCGGGGAGCACGCGGGCGAGGCCCTCCGTCGAGGCATGGGCCCGGTGGGCCGCCGAGAAGGCGTCGTTCACGTAGACGTCGCCGAGCTTCGCCAGGTCCTGCACGAAGGCCGGGTCGTTCTTCTCCTCGCCTGCATGGAAGCGGGTGTTCTCGAGGAGCACGAACTCGCCGTCCTTCAGCGCGTTCACGGCGCCCGCCGCGGCCTCGCCGATGCAGTCCTCCGCGAAGGCCACGGGCTTGCCGAGATGGCGGGACAAAGCCTCCGCCACGGGCTTCAGGCTCTCCTTCGGGTCGCGGCCCTTCGGGCGCCCGAAATGCGCGAGAAGGACGACCCGGCCGCCCTTGTCGGCGATCTCGGTGAGGGTGGGCAGGACGCGCTCGATGCGCGTCGCGTCCGTCACCCGGCCGTTCTCCATCGGGACATTGAGATCGACCCGGACGAGAACGCGTTTGCCCTTGAGGTCGGCCTGATCCAGCGTGCGGAAGGCGGTCATGGACGTCCCCGTCAGATCAGCTTCGCCATCGCGACGGCGGTGTCCGCCATGCGGTTCGAGAAGCCCCACTCGTTGTCGTACCAGGACATCACGCGCACGAGGGTGCCGTCCATGACCTTGGTCTGGTCGATGTGGAACACCGACGAGTGGGGGTCGTGGTTGAAGTCGATCGAGACGTTGGGCTGGTCGGTGTAGCCGAGCACGCCCTTGAGCTGCTGGCTCGCGGCGCTGCGGATCGCGTCGTTGATCTCCTCCTTCGAGGTCGCGCGCTTTGCCACGAACTTAAAGTCGATCACCGACACGTTCGGGGTCGGCACGCGGATCGAGACGCCGTCGAGCTTGCCGTTGAGGTCGGGCAGCACGAGGCCCACCGCCTTCGCGGCGCCCGTGGAGGTCGGGATCATGCTGAGGGCCGCCGCGCGGGCGCGGTAGAGGTCCTTATGCATCTGGTCGAGGGAGGGCTGATCGTTCGTGTAGGAGTGGATCGTGGTCATGAAGCCCTTCTCGATGCCCACCGCATCGTTGAGGACCTTCGCCACGGGCGCGAGGCAGTTCGTGGTGCAGGAGGCGTTCGAGATGACGAGGTGATCCTTCGTCAGCTTGTCGTGGTTGACGCCGTAGACCACCGTCAGATCCGCGCCGTCCGCCGGCGCCGACACGATCACGCGCTTGGCGCCCGCATCGAGATGCGCCTTGGCCTTCTCCTTGGCGGTGAAGATGCCCGTGCACTCGAGGGCGATGTCGACGCCGAGCTCACGGTGCGGCAGCTCCGCCGGGTTCTTGATGGCCGTGACTCGGATCTTCTGCCCGTCCACCACGATGCTCTCACCCTCCACCGAGACCTCGCTCGGGAAGCGGCCGTGCACGGAATCGAATCGCAGCAGGTGGGCGTTCGTCTCGACGGGGCCGAGGTCGTTGATGGCGACGACCTGGATGTCCTTGCGGCCGCTTTCCACGATGGCGCGCAGGATGTTGCGCCCGATCCGCCCGAACCCGTTGATAGCGACCTTCACCGTCATGTTCTGTCTCCTTGTGCGGCGAGGCTGTCGGTGGCGACGCCTCACAGATTGTGTGTTCTGAGGATTCGCTCCGCCACCGCCTCGGCCGTGATGCCGAAGTGCTTGTAGAGGTCCTTATAGGGCGCGCTCGCGCCGAAACCGCTCATCCCGACGAAGATGCCGTCCGGTCCGATGAGCGCGTCCCAGCCGAAGCGAACCCCCGCTTCGACCGCAACCTTGATCGGCGCGTCGCCGATGACGCGGGACCGTGTGGACTCGGGCTGGCTGAGGAAGAGGTCGAGCGAGGGCACCGACACAACGCGAACGGCAAAGCTTTGTTCCTGCAGGAGGCGCTGGGCCTCGAGGGCGATCTCGACCTCCGAACCCGAGGCGAAGATCGTGGCGCGGGCCTTGTCGCCCTGCGCCGGCGACAGCTCGTAGGCGCCCGTGGCGGAGAGGTTCTCGGCGCCGTCGGTCCTGCGCACCTGCGGCAGGTTCTGCCGGCTGAGCGCCAGGGTCGAGGGGCCGTCCGTGCGCTCGACGGCGATCTGCCAGCACTCGGCGGTCTCCACCACGTCGGCGGGGCGGAACACCCGCATCTTCGGCATCGAGCGCAGGGCTGCAAGATGCTCCACGGGCTGGTGGGTCGGGCCGTCCTCGCCAAGGCCGATGGAATCGTGGGTCATCACGTAGATCGCCGGGATTCCGGCGAGCGCCGCAATCCGCATGGCGGGGCGGGCATAATCCGTGAACACCAGGAAGGTGGCGCCCGCCGGCACGAAGCCGCCGTGGAGAGCGAGCCCGTTCATGGCCGCCGCCATGCCGTGCTCGCGGATGCCGTAATGGATGTAGCGGCCGGCGAATTGGCCGGGGCCGATGGCCTGGAGGTTCTTGGTCTTGGTGTTGTTGGAGGGCGTGAGGTCCGCCGAGCCGAGCACCAGTTCGGGCACGGCTTCGGTCAGCACCTCGAGGGCGATCTCGCTCGCCTTGCGGGTGGCGACGCTCTGCGGCTCGGCGACGAGGCGCGCCTTCAGCTTCGCCACGGCCCCCGCGATGTCGCCGGGGCGCCGGCCCGCCATGCGGCGCTCGAACTCGGCGCGCCGCCCAGCCGGCAGCGCCGCGAGGCGGTCCGTCCAGGCCTGGCGTTCGGCGGCGCCGCGCCGGCCGGCCTCCGCCCAGGCGCTCTTGATGGCCTCGGGCACCTCGAAGGGCGCATGGGTCCAGCCCAAGGCCGCCTTGGCCCCCGCCAGCTCCTCGGCGCCGAGGGGTTCGCCATGGGCCTTGGAGGTGCCGGCCTTCTTCGGCGCGCCGTAGCCGATCGTGGTCTTGCAGGCGATGAGCGTCGGGCGGTCGGAGACCTGCGCGGCCTTGATGGCCGCCGCGATGGCCTGCGGGTCGTGGCCGTCCACCCGGGTGGCGGCCCAGCCGTAGGCCTCGAAGCGCTTCACCTGGTCGACGCTGTCGGAGAGCGACAGCGGCCCGTCGATGGAAATGCCGTTGTCGTCGAAGAGCACGATGAGGCGAGAGAGCTTGAGGTGGCCCGCGAAGGCGGCCGCCTCGTGGGAGATGCCCTCCATCAGGTCGCCGTCCGAGGCGAGCACGTAGGTGTAGTGGCTCACCACGTCGTCGCCGTACTCCGCCGCGAGCATGCGCTCGGCGAGGGCCAGGCCGACCGCCGTGGCGATGCCCTGACCGAGGGGCCCGGTCGTGGTCTCGACGCCCGGCGTCATGAAGTTCTCGGGATGCCCGGGGGTCTTGGAATCGAGCTTGCGGAAGTTCTTGAGTTCCTCGACCGTCATGCCGGCGACGCCCGTGAGGTGCAGCAGCGCATAAAGGAGCATCGAGCCGTGGCCGGCGGAGAGCACGAAGCGGTCCCGGTCGGGCCAGCGCGGGTCGGCGGCGTCGTACTTGAGAAACTGGGTGAACAGCACCGTGGCGATGTCGGCGGCGCCCATGGGCAGGCCGGGATGGCCGGATTTCGCCTGCTCGACCGCATCCATGGCCAGGGCGCGAACCGCGTTCGCCAGATCGTTGTGGGAGACGCGATCGGCGGCGGCGGATGCTGTCACGGCGTGATCCAAGGGATGCGGCGGACCTGTTCGGTCGGGCCTGGCTGTCAGGGGCGCGGCTCCTTACCACGGGGAAGGGGCGAGTCAAAGGCCGCGAGCGGCCCCCGGAGCGGCCCATCCCCGTTAAAGCCGGATTGCCGCCAATTCCCCTAACGCCTACTGTCGCCACGTGATTCCTTGAGGAACGATGGCCGCCTCCCTCGACGATGCGATGAAGCGCCTGGAGAGCGCCCTCGGGCTGCTCGAAGCCGCCGTGTCGCGACGGCTCGACGCGGACAAGCGCCGGGTCGACCGCGAAACCGAGCTGCAGATCATGCAGGACGACCGCTCGCGGCTCGCCGCCGAGCTCGACGGCGCGCTCACCCGCGTCCACCAGTCGGAGGCCGCGATCGCGGACGTCACGGAGCGCGTGCGCCGGGCGATCGGCGCCATCGAGGAGGTGCTGGTCGGCGCCGAGGATCTGGAGGAGGTGGAGTAGGGGTGTCGCAGGTTACCGTCACGATTGCCGGTCGCACCTACCGCATCGCCTGCGCGGACGGGGAGGAGGGCCACCTCATGGGCCTTGCCGCGTTCTACGACGGCAAGATCGAGGAGATGCGCGGCGCCTTCGGGGAGATCGGCGACATGCGCCTCCATGTCATGGCTGCCATCACGGTCGCGGACGAACTCTCCGAGCAGCGGCGGCGGGTCGAGGCCCTGGAGGCGGAGATCGCCGCCGTGCGCCAGCTCGCCCTCTCCGGCGACGAGCGCTCGCTCCTGATCGAAGCGAAGGTGATCGAAGGCATCGGCCGGGCGGCAGACCGGGTGGAGCGCTTGGCGCGGGCCTTGAATGCGATGAGCGCGTAGAGGTCGTTAGGGTGACGCAACCAGCGCGAGGCCGGCGCGTGCTTCCCTCCCCTCAGGGGAGGGTCAGGGGTGGGGTATGCCGCGGAGCGGCACTCTTTGGAAACGCGACGCGCCACGATGCCCTCCCCCTTGAGGGGAGGGATACAGGGTGGGGGTGGCGGCGGTAATCTGACCGGAGAACATCCTGCCGCCACCCCCACCTCCCACTCCTCCCCTCAAGGGGCAGGAGAGCTCGTCGCGCATTCCGCGTGCTCCCCATCAGCCCTCATCCTGAGGGTTCGCGAACCGAACGTCTCGAAGGACGAGGGCGGTCCAGGGCACCTTGGGCAGCACTTCGGGCGTGAGCCGGAGCCTCCTTCGACACGCCGCTTGCAGCGGCTCCTCAGGATGAGGGTTGGAGACAGGAACTCGCGCTCGCGCGCCATACCCCACCGGCCCGCTTCGCGGGTTGCCCCTTCCCTGAGGGAGGGAGGCCTCGATCGTCAACCGAGGGGCGAGCAAGCAGCGCCTCCGGAGACCGGAGCACCTCCGCCCTCTTCGACGGGCAACCGAACGGCACCCCCTTTCCCTCCCGGCCCGGAGCCCTTACATAGGATCGGCGGGGCTGCGGGGCACGTTAGGAGTTCATATTCCCCGGGGCCTTATCGATCCCAACGGGAGCTGTACCTGACCCGGTCCGTGGACCGGGACAAACGGCGCCCACCTACGCTGTAGGTTCCCGGGATCGTTTCTCCGACGGCTTTCGTGGCTCCGCACCTTCCCATGCCTTCCTCCTCCCTCCCGGACCTCAAGGCGCGCCTGCGCGAGGAAGCCCTTGCCCGTCGCGATGCCCTCGATCCCGCCTGGCGGGAGGCTGCCTCGCAGGAAATGGCGAAGCGGGCACTCGCCCTGCCCGAACTGCGTCATCTCCAGCCTGTGAGCGGCTTCTGGCCGATCCGCAGCGAGATCGACGTGCGGATCCTCATGATGGCCCTGCACGAGCGCGGCCAGGCGCTTTGCCTTCCCGTCGTCGCCAAGCCCGCCATGATCTTCCGCGCCTGGGCGCCGGGAGCGCCTCTCGAGCGATCGGGTTTTGGGGTCGGCGAGCCTCCGCCGGCGGCCCCGGAGGTGAGACCCGCCGCCCTTCTCGTGCCCCTCGCCGCCTTCGACCGGCGCGGCGGCCGGATCGGCTACGGCAAGGCCCACTACGACACCGTGATCGCCCATCTCGAGCGCACCGGCCCGGTGCTGACCGTGGGCGTCGCCTTCTCGACCCAGGAGATCGAGGCCGTGCCGCTGGAGCCGCACGACCGCCTGCTCGACATCGTCGTTACCGACACTGCAACCATCCGCCGGGGGTAGAGCCATGCGTCTCCTGTTTCTGGGCGACATCGTCGGGCGGCCCGGCCGCAACGCCGTCACGGAGCGCCTCCCCACCCTGCGGGAGCGCTGGCGCCTCGACTGCGTGGTGATCAACGGCGAGAACGCCGCCGGCGGGTTCGGCATCACGGAGGCGATCTGCGAGGAGGTGCTGGCGGCGGGCGCGGACGCCATCACCCTCGGCAACCATTCGTGGGATCAGCGCGAGACCCTGGTCTTCATCGCGCGCCAGCCTCGGCTCATCCGGCCCCTCAACTATCCGCCCGGCACTCCCGGCCGGGGAGCAAACCTCATCGACACCCATTCCGGCCGCCGCGTTCTCGTCGCGAACGTCATGGGCCGGCTCTTCATGGACCCGCTCGACGACCCCTTCGCGGCGCTCGACCGGGAGCTCGAGGCCTGCCCGCTCGCGGAGGTGGCCGACGCGGTGATCGTCGACGTGCACGCGGAGGCCACGAGCGAGAAGCAGGCCCTGGCGCACCACGTGGACGGCCGGGCGAGCCTCGTCGTCGGCACCCATACTCACGTGCCCACCGCCGATCACCGGGTGCTCGCGGGCGGCACCGCCTATCTCTCCGATGCCGGCATGTGCGGCGACTACGATTCGGTGCTTGGCATGCAGAAGGAGGAATCGATCCGCCGCTTCCTCCAGAAGACGCCGGGCTCGCGGATGGAGCCGGGAACCGGGGAGGGCACCTTGTGCGGCATCGCCGTCGAGACGGACGACCGGACGGGCCTTGCGGTCCGGGTGGCCGCCGTTCGCCTCGGCCCGCACCTGGAAGAAACCTGGCCGCGCTTCTGGGACGAGGGCGGAGCGACCTCGTCTTAACGTTTTTGCGAGAGCTTTCTCCCTTGGTTTGCCGCAAAGCGTCCCCATGTTCGGGGGCTGAGGGCCATCCGCGGGGCGGCTCGGAGATCAGATCGTCGGGCTCCAGCGGGAGAATGGTGTGGGCGTCGAGGCCGTTCGAAAGGTAGAGGTCCCGGATCCGGTCCCGTCGTCTCAGCCCGAAGCCGTGGAGCACCTGAGCGCCTCGGCCGTGCTCCGGCACGTGATCGAGAACGCCCGGGGCGAGAGCATCACCATTCGCGAGATCATCGAGGCGTTCGGCGAGCGGGCCTTCGGCTTCGTCCTCATCCTGTTCAGCCTGCCCAACTGCGTTCCGGCCCCGCCGGGCCTTGCCGGCATCGTGGGCACGCCGGTCCTGATCTTCGGCCTGCAGATGCTGCTCGGCCACAAGCGCCCCTGGCTGCCGGGCTTCGTCCTCCGCCGCAGCATCTCGGTCGCCACCTTCCGGAAGGTGATCGACGTCGCCGAGCCCCGGATGAAGAAGCTCGAATCCTGGTGCAAGCCGCGGATCCGGGGCCTGTTCGGCCCCATCGGCGACCGGTTCGTCGGATTGTTCGCGTTCATGGCCGCCGTGTCGGTGCTGATCCCGTTTCCCGGCACCAACTTCCCGCCCTCCATCGCCCTCGTCATGGCCTCCATCGCCGTGATGGAGGAGGACGGCTACCTGCTCGTCGGGGCCTATATCCTGGGCCTTGCCGGCCTCGCCTACACGGCGACCGTCACGGGCGCGGCGATCCATTTCGCGCAGGCCGCCATCACGAGCTGGTTCGGGTTTTGAGCCGTGAGGCGCGCGGCCTTGGCCCCGTGCCGCCGCCCATGAGCGCCGCCCGTCCGCCGCGGCCCGAGGGCGAGCCCGCCGAGCCCGGCATCGCCGACCGGCTCGCCGCCGTCCTCGACCGGGCCGACGAGGGGGACATCACGGTCCGCAGCCTCGTCGAAGCCTTCGGTCCGGGCGCCTTCGGGCTGCTGCTCGTGCTCCTCAACCTCCCGAGCGTCGTCTTCGCCCCGCCCGTCCTCGCCGGCATCGCGGCGGTGCCGACCGCCTTCTTCGGCGCCCAGATGCTGCTCGGCCATGCGCGGCCCTGGCTGCCCGAGGTTCTCCTTGACCGGACCGTCGCCGCCCCGGCCCTGCGCCGGGTTCTCGCCACCGCAAGGCCGCTCCTCGACCGGCTCGACCGCATGGGACGCCCGCGGCTCGCCTTCGCGGCAGGGCCGGTCGCCTTCCGCCTCTTCGGCCTCAGCGCCATCGTGGCGGCCCTCATCGTTCTGGTGCCGATTCCCGGAACGAACGTCCTGCCGGCGCTCTCCCTCGTCACCATGGCGGTGGCCTCGATCCGCCGCGACGGCCTCCTCTTCCTCGTCGGGCTCGCCCTCGGGGTCGCGGGCCTTGCCCTCGTCGTCGCCGCCATGGGGCTCGCGGTCGAGGCCCTGCGCTGGCTCTGGAGCGCGCTCGCCTAGGCTTTGCGTCTGCGCCTCCCGGGCCTATAAGCGCGCGATCAAATCACCGCCGCCCCAGCGCCCGCCACCGGAGCGCGGGGCCGATCGACCGCGACGGAGGCCCCGATGGCCGGGCATTCACAGTTCAAGAACATCATGCACCGCAAGGGGAAGGTGGACGCCCAGCGCTCCAAGCTCTTCTCCAAGCTCGCCCGCGAGATCACCGTCGCGGCCAAGATGGGCCTGCCCGACCCCAACATGAACCCGCGCCTGCGCGCCGCGATCCTCGCCGCCCGCGCCGAGAACATGCCCAAGGACAACATCCAGCGCGCCATCAACAAGGCGTCGGGCGGCGATGCCGAGAACTACGAGGAGATCCGCTACGAGGGCTACGGCCCGGGCGGGGCGGCCCTCATTGTGGAGGCCATGACGGACAACCGCAACCGGACCGCGTCCGACATCCGGTCCTACTTCACCAAGAGCGGCGGGAACCTCGCCGAGACCGGCGCCGTCTCCTTCATGTTCGACCGGGTCGGCTACGTCGAGTTCGACGCCAAGGCGGCGGATGCGGACGCGATGCTGGAGGCCGCCATCGAGGCGGGCGCCGACGACGTGGTCTCGACCGAGGAGAACCACGAGATCTATTGCGAGCAGTCGCAGCTCGCCGAGGTGACGAAGGCCCTCGAGGCGCGCTTCGGCGAGCCCAAGGGCTCGAAGCTCGTCTGGCGGCCCCAGAACACCGTCGCGGTGGACGACGAGGCGGCCGAGAAGCTCGTGCGCCTTATGGAGACGCTCGAGGATCACGACGACGTGCAGAGCGTGCACGTGAACTTCGAGGTGTCCGACGCTGTCATGCAGAAGATGGCGTCTTGACGAATCTCCCTCTCTCCTCGCGAGAGAGGGTGGCTGGCGAGGCGGGGCGGGAGAGGGTTGTGAGCGAACGGGTCCGCATCCTCGGCGTCGACCCCGGCCTTCGCCGGATGGGCTGGGGCGTCATCGTCACGGAAGGCACCAAGCTCGCCTACGTGGCCTGCGGGGTCGTCACCTCCGACGGCGATCTCGCCCTGGCGCTGCGCCTCAAGCAGCTCCACGACCGGCTCGCCCGGGTGGTGGCCGAATGGGCGCCCGACGAGGTCGCCGTGGAGGAGACCTTCGTCAACAAGGACGCGCAGGCGACCCTCAAGCTCGGCCAGGCTCGCGCCATCGCCCTCCTGGTGCCCTCCCTCGCCGGGCTGCCGGTAGCGGAATACGGGGCCAACCAGGTGAAGAAGACCGTGGTCGGCGTCGGCCACGCCGAGAAGGAGCAGGTACAGGCGATGGTCCGGGTGCTCCTGCCCAAATCCGACGCCAAGACGGCCGACGCGGCGGACGCCCTCGCCATCGCGATCGCCCACGCCCACCACCGCAAGGCGACCCTGCTGCGCCAGCGCCTCGTCGGGTGAAGCAAAGGCTTCGAGACGGCCTATAAGATCCTGTTCGAGAAGCGGATTTTCAAGGCCGCTGCGGCAATCCGCAGGCTCCCGCGGCGGCGTCATTTTACCGGCTGTGGCAGCATCCTGTCCTATGGTACGGGAGGGCCCTGCCGCCCCTCGCGGCGCTACGTGGTGAACACCCTCCGATGATCGGCAAACTGAAGGGCGTGGTCGACGCCTATGGCGAGGATTTCGTGGTGATCGACGTGCACGGCGTCGGCTACGTAGTCCATTGCTCCACGCGCACGCTGCAGAACCTGCCGAAGGCCGGGGAGGCCGCCGTGCTCGCCATCGAGACCTTCGTGCGCGAGGACATGATCCGCCTCTACGGCTTCCGCTCGGATTCCGAGCGCGAGTGGTTCCGCCTGCTCCAGAGCGTGCAGGGGGTCGGCGCCAAGGTGGCCCTCGGGATCCTGTCCGTTCTCGATCCCGGCATGCTCGCCACCGCCATCGCCACCGGCGACAAGGCGGCGGTGTCCCGGGGCCCCGGCGTCGGCCCGAAGCTTGCCGCCCGCATCGTCGCGGAGCTGAAGGACAAGGCGCCCGTCTTCGCGCCCGTCGATCCCACCATCATCCGCCTCACGGAAGCCGTTCAGGACCGCAGCGCGCCCGTGCCGGTGACCGACGCCATCTCGGCCCTCGTGAATCTCGGCTACGGCCAGCCCCAGGCCTCGGCCGCGGTCGCCGCCGCCCTGCGCCAGGCGGGCGAGGAGGCCGAGGCCAAGACGCTCATTCGCCTCGGCTTGAGGGAGCTGGCGCGCTAGGGCGCGCACTCCTAGACTCGAAGCCCCGAACAGGATCGCAGAATTGACCGATTCCCCCCGCCTCATCTCGCCCGAGAAGCGCGAGGACGACGTCGAGACGTCGCTCCGCCCGCTCTCGCTTTCCGATTTCACGGGCCAAAGGGCCGCGCGGGCGAACCTCCAGGTCTTCATCGATGCCGCCAAGACCCGCGGCGACGCCCTCGACCACGTGCTCTTCGTGGGCCCGCCGGGCCTCGGCAAGACGACGCTCGCCCAGATCGTAGCGCGGGAGCTTGGGGTCAATTTCCGCTCCACCTCCGGTCCCGTGATCGCGAAGGCCGGCGACCTCGCCGCCCAGCTCACGAACCTCGAAGAGCGCGACGTTCTCTTCATCGACGAGATTCACCGCCTCAACCCGGCCGTGGAGGAGATCCTCTATCCCGCCATGGAGGATTACCAGCTCGACCTCATTATCGGCGAAGGGCCCGCCGCCCGTTCGGTGAAGATCGAGCTGCCCAAATTCACCCTCGTCGGCGCCACCACCCGGGCGGGCCTTCTCACCACGCCGCTACGCGACCGCTTCGGCATCCCGATCCGCCTCGAATTCTACACGGTGGACGAGCTCGAGGGCATCGTGCGCCGCGGCGCCCGGGTGCTCGGCCTCGGCATGAGCGAGGACGGCGCCAACGAGATCGCGCGCCGCGCCCGCGGCACCCCGCGCATCGCGGGCCGGCTCCTGCGCCGCGTGCGGGACTTCGCCATCGTGGAGGGCGTCCCGACCGTCACCCGGGACCTCGCCGACAAGGCGCTGCGCCTCCTCGACGTCGACCCGATCGGCCTCGACCAGATGGACCGCAAGTACCTCACCATGATCGCGGGCTCCTTCGGCGGCGGCCCGGTGGGCATCGAGACCATCGCGGCGGCGCTCTCCGAGCCCCGGGACGCCATCGAGGAGATCATCGAGCCCTACCTCATCCAGAAGGGCTTCGTGCAGCGTACCCCCCGCGGCCGCGTGCTCACCCCCCACGCCTTCCGCCACCTCGGCCTCCCCGAGCCGAACCGGGACCCGGCGCAGATCGCGTTATTTGCGGGCGACGAATGAGCCGGGACCGCCGCCTTTCCTCTCCCCTGGAGGGAGAGGGACAGCTTGCCGAAGGCAAGCAGGGCGAGGGGGCCGGGCCACCGCAGCGGCACTTCTCCTCTCCCGACCCTGCTCCGCAGGGCCACCCTTCCCCGCCAGGGGGGAGGGAAGAATGGCGCCATCTCTCCGGGGAGATGAGGGGCGACACCCACCTCCTGCCCATCCGCGTCTATTACGAGGACACGGATTTTTCCGGCCTCGTCTATCACGCCAGCTATCTGCGCTTTTTGGAGCGCGGCCGCACGGACGCGCTGCGGGCCGCCGGGGTCGATCAATCGACCCTCCATGAGGGCGACGGCATCGTGTTCGTGGTCCGCCGCATGACGATCGATTACCTCCGCGCCGCCCGCATGGACGACATCCTTACGGTCGAGACCCGCACCGCCGAGGTGCGCGGCGCCTCCCTCGTTATCCTCCAGCGCATCCTCCGGGGCGACGAGGCGATCGTGACCGCCGAGGTGCGCGTCGCCGCCCTGTCGGGTGGCCGGCCGGCCCGCATCCCCGACGGCCTGCGCGCCGCCCTCGGCGGCGAGGCTTGAGCGTTAACAGGGTCTTAACCATCCTGGCGGCTTAAAAGGGGATCGACAGGCGGCTTGGCCCTCCACACCCCGAAAAGCCCTCAATTTGACAGATTCCGGGCTGACGAGCGGAGGGCACAAGGCTCCCAACAGAACAGAGATGCGGTAAAGCCGGGGCGCGGGGTCGCTTCGGCTCCAGCGAGGACGGTAGACATGAACCCAGCGGACGTCGCTCAAGCCGCGCCCATCGCGCACGACATGTCCTTCTGGGGCCTGTTCTGGCAGGCTCACATCATCGTGAAGCTTGTCATGGTGGGGCTCATCGCGGCCTCCGTCTGGTGCTGGGCCATCATCGTCGACAAGGCGCTGCTCTTCGCCCGCACCAAGCGCGCCATGGACCGGTTCGAGGAGGTGTTCTGGTCCGGCCAGTCCCTCGAGGAGCTCTACCGCAATCTCCAGGCGCGCCCTACGACGGGCCTCGCGGCCGTATTCGTCGCCGCCATGCGCGAATGGAAGCGCTCCTTCGAGGGCTCCGGCCGCTCCGTGGCGAGCCTGTCCCAGCGCATCGACAAGGTGCTCGACGTCACGATCCAGCGGGAGGTCGAGCGCCTCGACGCGCGGCTGATGGTGCTCGCCTCCATCGGCTCGGCCGGCCCCTATATCGGCCTCTTCGGCACCGTCATCGGCATCATGAACTCGTTCACGTCGATCGCGGCCTCCAAGAACACGAGCCTCGCCGTGGTGGCCCCCGGCATCGCGGAGGCGCTGTTCGCCACCGCCATCGGCCTCTTCGCGGCGATCCCTGCGGTGCTCGCCTACAACAAGCTCCAGGCGAGCGTCGGCAAGCTCCAGTCGAGGCTCGAGGGCTTCGCGGACGAGTTCTCCGCCATCCTGTCGCGCCAGATCGACGAGCGCATCGCGCTCGCGGCTTGAGGAGACGAGCCCATGGCACTGGCAGCAGGCGGCATGGCAGGCGGGGGAGGGCGGCGGCGTCGCCGCGCCCGCCGGGGCGGCGCCATCAACGAGATCAACATGACGCCGTTCATCGACGTCATGTTGGTGCTGCTCATCATCTTCATGGTGGCGGCGCCCCTCATGACGGTCGGCGTGCCCCTCGACCTGCCGCAGACCAGGGCGGCGCCCCTCAACGTCGACGCTAAGCCCGTGACGCTCTCCATCCGCGCCACCGGCCAGGTGTTCCTCGGGGAGACGGAGCTGCGCGACGAGGAGATCGTCGGGCGCATCGCTCAAGCTGCGAAGCAGGGCTTCGAGGAACGGATTTTCGTGCGCGGCGACAAAAAGGTCGATTACGGCCGGGTCGCCCAGGTGATGTCCCTCGTGACCGGGGCCGGCTACAAGCGCGTGGCGCTCGTGACCGAACCCGACCAGCGCTAGAGGCGGGGAGGGGCAGACCGCACCGTGGCGCTGAAACTGAAGCTCAACACAGCCGAGCCAGGTTTCTGGGTGTCCGGCGTCGCGCATGCGGCGCTGTTCGGTGCTGCCCTGTTCGCCGTCTCCGCGCCCGCCCTGCCGGAGGCGCAGGAGGGCATCCCGGTCGAGATCGTCACCGACAACCAGTTCTCCGAGATCACCAAGGGCGAGACCTCGGCCAAGCAGGTCCAGCCGACCCCGAAACCCCGGGCCGACCGGGTCGCCGACAAGGTCGAGCAACGCGATCCGGGCGAGGAGAAGCGGGACGTGCCTGCGCCCCCGACCCGCCCCGCCGAGATGAAGGTCGCCGAGAAGGAGGAGCCCGCGGCCGCGGCGCCGCCGCCGCCTCCGCCCCCGGCTCCCGCCCAGCGCGCCGAGGCCGAAGCCAAGGCGCGGGCCGAAGAGGCCAGGCGCCTCGAGGAGAAGGCGGAAGCGGAGGCGATCGAGCAGCGCCGGATCGAGGAAGCGAAGGCCAAGGCCGAGGCGGAAGCCCGGGCCGCCAAGGCGAAAGCGGAGGCTGAGGCGCGCGCCAAGGCGGTCGCGGAGGCGCAAGCGAAAGCAAAGGCCGAAGCGGAGGCAAAAGCCAGGGCGGAGGCGGAGGCCAAGCGCGTCGCCGAAGCCAAGGCCAAGGCGGAAGCCGAGGCCGCGGCGAAGCGCCAGGCGGAGTTCGCGGAGAAGTTCAACCCGGGCGACATCCGCCAACTCCTCCAGTCGAAGGAGCGCGCGCAATCCTCCGGCGCGACGGGCAGCGAGGTGCAGAAGACCGCGTCCCTCGGCACCGCGACCGGCACGGCCGCGAAGCTCAACCCGAGCCAGCGCGACGCCCTCATGGGCCTCCTGCGCGAGCAGATGGAGCGCTGCTACCAGGCGCCGATCAGCGCGTCGGCCGGCAACGCCACCGCCCCCGTTCTCGACATCCGGCTCAACCAGGACGGCTCGCTCACCACGGAGCCGCAGATCCTGCGCGCCGGCTCGTCCTCCACCGACCGGGCGGTTGCCGATGCGGCCCTGCGCGCCGTGCGACGCTGCGCCCCCTTCCGCGTCCCGGCCCAGTTCGCGCCTTTCTACTCCGACTGGAAGGTTCTCAACGTCCAGTTCGACCTGTCCTGACCCGTTCCGTCCCGACCCATTGAGCAGACCTCCGCCATGATTGCCCGCCCCTCGCGCCGCCACGTTCTCGCCCTCGCCCTCGCGGCCCCCTTCGGCCTCATGGCCGCGGACGCCGTCGCCCAGCTCAGCTTCCGGGTCGGCCCGGGCGGCCAGTTCCAGCCCTTGCCCATCGCGGTGGCGGATTTCGCGGGCGAGGGGGATCTCGGCCAGCGGGTGTCGGGGGTCATCACCAACAACCTCCAGCGGTCGGGCTATTTCGAGCCCCTCGACAAGGCGCGCTTTCCGGAGCGCCCCTCCTTCGACGTGGCGCCCCGCTTCGAGGCCTGGCGGGCGGCGGGCGCCCAGGCCCTCGTGACAGGCCGCATGACCCGCGATCCGTCCGGCCGCCTCCGCGCCGAGTTCCGGCTCTGGGACGTGACCTCGGGCCAGCAGCTCGCGGGCCAGCAATACTTCACGGATCCGAACTTCTGGCGCCGCATCGGCCACATCATCTCGGATGCGGTCTACACCAAGATCACGGGCTTCGGCGGCTTCTTCGACACCCGCATCGTCTTCGTGGACGAATCGGGTCCGAAGGAAAACCGCCGCAAGCGCCTCGCCATCATGGATCAGGACGGCGCCAACGTGCGCTTCCTGACCCAGGGCGACACCCTCGTCGTCACGCCGCGCTACTCGCCGGCGACGCAGGACATCACCTACATGGCCCAGACCGCCGGCCAGCAGCCGCGGGTGCAGGTGATCAACCTCGAGACCGGGTCGCGCCAGGTGGTGGGCAACTTCCCGGACATGACCTCCTCGCCGCGGTTCGCCCCCGACGGGCAGAAGATCGTCATGAGCCTGCAGCAGGGCGGCAACGCCAACATCTTCACGATGGATCTCGGCTCGCGCACCACCACGCGGATCACGACGACGAACGCCATCGACACCTCGCCGTCCTACTCGCCGGACGGGCGCGAGATCGTGTTCGAGAGCGACCGCGGCGGGCAGCAGCAGATCTACGTAATGGGCGCCGACGGCTCGAACCCGCGCCGCATCTCCTTCGGCCAGGGCTCCTACTCGCAACCCGCCTGGTCGCCCCGGGGTGATTTCATCGCTTTCACCAAGCGCACGGGGTCAGGGTTCGCCATCGGCATCATGAAGGCCGACGGCTCGGGGGAGCGCGTCCTCACGGAGGGCTTCCACAACGAGAGCCCCACCTGGGCGCCGAACGGCCAGTACATCGTGTTCTTCCGCGATCCCGGCGGTCAGGCGGGCGGCAAGCTCTACATGGTGGACATCACGGGCCGGGTGGAGCAGCCCGTCCCGACCCCGTCCTTCGCCTCCGACCCGACCTGGTCGCCGCTCCTCAGCGAGGCGCGGTAGGGCCGTGCGCTTCCCCTCTCCCCTCTGCGGGAGAGGGTGGCGAGCAACACGAGCCGGGGAGAGGGACCCGTAGCGCGACGGTGCCTCTCCCTCCCCTGAGGGGAGGGCTCACCTGCACCCTCCGGCGCTCTCGCCCCTCACCCTGCTTGCTGCGCAAGCTGTCCCTCCCCCGCAGAGGGGGCGAGGAGGAACCCGCGCTTTACTCCGCCGCCGCAACCGACCGCTTCTCCTCCCGCATCTGCCGCGCCCGCCGGACGCGGCGGTAGAGCTTCAGCGACCGCGCGAGGAGCGCGAACCCGAACCACACGAGGGTGATCACGAGGGGCGAGATCACCAGCACCGGGAACACCGCGATCAGGGCGGCGAGGGCGAGCAGGAGCGCGCCGATGGTCCCCACGCTCTTCGCCTCCATGGCGGTGAGGGGGCGCGAACCGCCGACGGCGGTGCCGAGCGTGTTGGAGAGGGCGATGGCGCCCGCCGCGAGGCGCCCGAAGGCCCGCTTGTGCGCCTTGATGCGCCCGCGCCGGGGGCGCAGATTCTGGGCTTGGCGGCGGAGCGTGGTGCGGCCCGGCACGATCTCGGTCGCGTTGGTGAGGTCCTCGAGGTACATGGCCTCCATGGCGCCGGCGAAGTCCGCGTCCTCCACCACCACGTCGAGCTCCCAATTGGTCGCCCAGCTCGCGAGGTTGAGGTTCGTGGAGCCCACCCGCGACCAGCGCCCGTCCGCCACCGCGGTCTTGGCGTGCAGCATGGAGCCGTTCCACTCGAACACCCGGATGCCGCTCTCGATGAGGGAGCGGTAGCCCGCCCGCACGATGGGCTGCAGCACGGGCACGTCGCTCGTGCCCGGCACGAGCACGCGCACGTCGACCCCGTCCCGGGCGGCCTCCGCGAGCGCCTGCACGTAGGCGGTGGTGGCGACGAAATAGGCGTCCGTGATCCAGAGCGTGCGGCGGGCCGTGGCGGCGATGAACTGGTCGAGCCGGTAGGTGCGGAACATGCCCGGCCGCCCGCTGATCACCCGCGCCGGCACGGAGCCGGCGGGCGCGATGGCGGCGGGATCCGGCACCTCGTCCCTGGGCAGGGGCTCGCCCGCGGCCGCCCAGCTATCCGCGAAGGCGGCGTCGAGATCCGCCACGACGGGGCCCTCGACCCCGACGCCCGTGTCGCGCCAGGGCTCGACCGTCTCGCTCCCGGGCCAGTTGTCGGAGATGCACAGGCCCGACACGAAGCCGATCCGCCCGTCCACCGTGATGAGCTTGCGGTGGTTGCGCCGGATCCAGAACGGGGCCGAGAGCCGCGGCGGGTTGAACACCCGCACCTCGACGCCGGCCCGCTTGAGCCGGTTCCAGAAGCGCGGCAACGCCCGGCCCGACGAGCCGAGCCAGTCGTAGAGCACCCGGACCCTCACCCCCGCCTCGGCCCGCTCGATCAACGCCTCCGCGAAGGTGCCGCCCGTCACGTCGTCGGCGACGATGAAGTTCTCGAAATGAATGACGTGCCGGGCCGATCGGATCGCGTCGAGCCAGGCGGGGTAGTTCTCCCGGGCGTCCCGCAGGAGGCGCACGGCGTTGCCCTGCCGCAATTCGCTGTCGGCGATGCGGGCGAAGGCCCGATCGAGGCGGGCCTCGTCGGCGCCGCGCTCCCAGTGATGGGCGAGCCGCGACAGCTGGGCAGAGCTATGATCCATGCGGATCAACGCCCGAGGCGGACGTTTGTGTCATCGCGCGGCAACACCGCTGCGTGACCGAACGGAACGGTGACATCGTGCCACCTCTTCGCCTTATTTACGATCGAGTAACCCTACACCCAAGTTTCCGCGTTGGGTGGGTTTTGCGGGTGTCTTAACAACCCTCCATCAAGGTTGACGGAACCTTCTCTTAACCGCCTTAGGCCTACCAATCGGCACACGTTCGGCCAACGTCGTGTGTAAGGAGTAAAGCTATGATCTCGTCGCGCACCGCAAGGTTCGCCGCCGCCATCCTGCTCGGCCTCAGCGCTGCCGCCTGCTCGTCCAACAAGGACGGCATGGACTCCGCCGCCTTCGCGTCCGGCGGCCCCAACGGCGGACGGGGAGGGGCGCCCGGCAGCACCCAGGACTTCACCGTGAATGTGGGCGACCGGGTGTTCTTCGAGACCGACTCGACCGATCTCACCCCCACCGCCACCGCCACCCTCGACAAGCAGGCCCAGTGGCTGCAGCGCTACCCGCGCTACACCTTCCTGATCGAGGGCCACGCGGACGAGCGCGGCACCCGCGAGTACAACTTCTCGCTCTCCGCCCGTCGCGCCCAGACCGTGCGCGACTACCTGATCTCCCGCGGCATCGAGGCCTCGCGCTTCCGCACCGTCTCGTACGGCAAGGAGCGCCCGGTGGCGGTGTGCAACGACATCTCCTGCTGGTCCCAGAACCGCCGCGCCGTCACCCTGCTCGACGGCGGCGCCGGCGCCTGACGCATCCGGCACGACCCTGAGGGGAGGTCCCATCCCGCCGGCGACCCGCCGACGCTGATGGTCTCCCCTCGGCTGAGAGGCGCAGGCATGGTTGCCACGCCCCTTTTGTGTTAACCGCGCGGTCCGAAACCCCCAAGGGTGTCCGACATGCTCCGCGTTGCCGCCTGCCTCATTCTTCTCGCCTTCAGCCTGCCGGCTGCCGCCCAGGATGCGGCCGACGCCATCGTGCGGCTGAACCGGCTTGAGAACCAGATGCGCCAGATGTCCGGCCAGATCGAACAGCTCCAGTTCGAGAACCGGACGCTCAAGGAGCAGGTGCGCAAGTTCCAGGAGGACGTGGAGTTCCGCTTCCAGGAGAGAAGCGGCGGCGCCCGTCCGGCGGCGCCTCCCTCCGCCACGCCCGGCCCCGGGCCCGCACGGCCTGCCGCCCCCGGCACCGCCACGCCCCAGGCGCCGCAGCGCCGCTCAGACGTGTTCGATCCCGGCGCCGTGCCGGATGCGCCGGGCGCCCCCAGGCCCCTCGGCAGCACCCCGCCCTCCGCCCCGCTCGCCTCCGGGGGCGGCGCCGGCGCGCCCCTGCCGCTGCCGGGCGCCGCCATCGCGGGAATCGAGGACCTCATCGAGGAGGAGCCGTCCGGGGCCCTTCCGGCCCGCGAGGCCGCCCCGCGCCCGCCGGTCGCGGCGGCTCCGCCCGCCTCGCGCTCGGGTCCGAGCGTCGCCGCCGTCGCCACCGGCGACCCGCGGCAGGATTACGACGCGGCCTACGCCTATTTCCAGCAGCGGCAGTTCGAGCAGGCCGAGATGGCCTTCCGCCGCTTCATCCAGTCCCATCCCCGCGACCGCCTCGCCCCCGACGCCATGTTCTGGCTCGGCGAGAGCTATCTCCAGCGCAACCGCGCCCGGGAGGCGGCCGAGCAGTTCCTCAACGTCTCGACCGAGTACCCGCAGGCCGCGAAAGCCCCGGACGCCCTCTTAAAGCTCGGGGTCTCGCTCAACGCCCTCGGCGCCCAGGACCGGGCCTGCGCCGTCTTCGCTGAGCTCGACCGCAAGTACCCCCAGGCCTCGCCGTCCTTGCGCCAGACCTCCGACCGCGAGAAGAGGCGCGCGAAATGCGCGTGAGGCCCGGCCGGACCTGCCCCGCGCCCCGGTGTCATGAGCGGCTCCTCGCCTTCCGCCTCCGCTAGCCTTCTCGACGGGCGGGAACTCGACCGCCTCTTCGCGCCGCTGCGGGGCGCCGGCGCGGTGCTTGTCGCGGTGTCGGGCGGGCCCGATTCCGTGGCGCTGCTCCACCTCCTCGCCCGCTGGCCGGACCGGCCGCGCCTCGTCGCCGCAACCATCGACCACGGCCTCAGGCCCGAGGCGGCCGGGGAGGCGGGCCTCGTGGCGGCCTGCGCCGCCCGGCTCGGGGTCGAGCACCGGATCCTGCCCTGGCTTGGGCCGAAACCCTCGTCGGGCCTGCAGGCGACGGCGCGGGATGCCCGTTACACGCTCCTCGCGTCCCTCGCCCGAACCGAGGGTGCCACCCACCTCGCGACCGCCCATACCGAGGACGACCAAGCCGAGACGCTGCTCATGCGACTCGCCGCCGGTTCGGGGCTCTCCGGCCTCGTCGGGATGCGCCCCGAGACGATGCGGGACGGCCTGTGGCACGTGCGCCCGCTCCTCGCCGTTCCGAAAGCCGTCCTCGTCGACCTCTGCCGCCGGGAGGGCTGGCCCTTCGCCGAGGATCCCTCGAACGCCGACCCGCGCTTCGCCCGGGTCCGCTGGCGCCGGCTCATGCCCCTTCTGGCTGCCGAGGGGCTGACCCCCGCCCGCCTCTCGCGCCTCTCCGCCCGGGCCCGCCGGATCGAGGAAGCCCTCGACGCGGCGGCGCGCGCCGCCTTCGCGGCGGCTCGGGTGGAGGCGGCCGGGCCCCTGAAGCTGCGGGCGTCGTTCCTCGCGGACGAGCCCTTCGAGATCGCGGTCCGGACCCTCGCCCTCGCCGTCCTGACGGTGCGGAACGGCGGCCGGCACGCACGCCTGGAGCGGATCGAGGCGGCGGCCGGGCGGCTGCGGGCGGCCCTCGCCGCCGGGCGGGCGCTGCGCCTGACGCTCGCCGGGACCGTGATCACCCTCGATGCCGCAGGGCTCCTCGGCGTTTCGGCGGAAACAGCACGGCGCCGGGGCCGTTATGCCTTTGTCAGTGATAGTGCCGCAGCCCCGACGCATTCCCTTGGCAAGGGGGAGGGGTGTGCATAGATTGCGTTAGTATGGCGCGGATGGTGTGCGACCCCGCCGCGTCTCACTCCCATTGGGGCAGACCCGATAATGAATCCCAACTTCCGCAACTTCGCCCTGTGGGTCGTCATCTTCCTTCTGGTGCTGGCGCTCGTCACGCTCTTCCAGAATCCCGGCCAGCGGGCCGGCGGCAGCGACATCGCCTACAGCCAGCTTCTCAACGAGGCGGATGCCGGTCGCATCGCCAACGTGGTGATCTCCGGTCCTGAGATCAGCGGCACCTTCACGGACGGCCGCACCTTCACGACCTACGCGCCGAGCGATCCGATGCTGGTGACGAAGCTCCAGCAGAAGGGCGTGCAGATCACGGCCCGTCCGCAATCCGACAACACCCCCTGGTTCATCGCGCTGCTCGTGAACGCGCTGCCCTTCGTGCTCTTCATCGGCGCGTGGGTGTTCCTGTCCCGTCAGATGCAGTCCGGCGCGGGGCGCGCCATGGGCTTTGGCAAGTCGAAGGCGAAGCTTCTCACCGAGGCGCATGGTCGTGTGACGTTCGAGGACGTGGCCGGGATCGACGAGGCGAAGGAGGATCTGCAGGAGATCGTGGAGTTCCTGCGCGATCCGCAGAAGTTCCAGCGGCTGGGCGGTCGCATCCCACGCGGCGTTCTGCTGGTCGGCCCTCCCGGCACCGGCAAGACCCTCACGGCCCGGGCGGTGG